>Ga0209633_10002314_pt1 | contig 18554 bp, 14 predicted proteins | sample Cruoilmetagenom1_FD_187290 | JGI IMG/M metagenome (GOLD analysis project Ga0209633, IMG submission 187290) | Oil polluted marine microbial communities from Coal Oil Point, Santa Barbara, California, USA - Sample 1 (SPAdes) (version 2) | ecosystem: Environmental > Aquatic > Marine > Oil seeps ... | reverse complement strand
CTTATTCAGTCCTCAGAATGAAGACTCAACACCAGAGAGGCGCCGTCGGTAAGAATAACATCAGACTTCTCATAGGGTATCTCCTGATTTTCAGAAATAAGGGTGAATTGAATATCAAAACTCAAAGTTCCGGGAACTGCTTTGATGATGATTTCTGCAGTTTCACCAGGCCGGATATATCTGCCATCAAGTACATCGGAACCCCAGACATTATCTGAAACAGCGCTGATTCGAAAGGTGGATAGAGCTGAGCCAGTCTGGTTGGTAATAGAGATATTACGTTCAGCCCCGGCATAAACAGATAACCGGGCCTGATTCTCAGGCCCCACCGTCAACTTGCCGCTGACTGCCGGGAATACTTCATACAGAATATAAACAACAGCATCAGAATCAATCATTCTGAAAGCCCAGGGGGCCGGCCCAATTAAATCAAGGGAAACAGATTCACCATCAAGAACAACTTGTCCGGGAATTAAATCGTCTCCCCACTGGTCTTCCCCTGCCGGAGCAGCCTGAATCAACTCGATAACGGAGCCGGTACGGTTTACAACGGTGAGAGACTCAGAAAAAAGACCTGTTAATGAAAGAAAAAATAGAGCTGCTATGAGATACTTCATTCTTCCTCCAGATTTTCAACCAGATCTTCCACCTGTTCTATTTTCTCATTCTGATATTGGTATTCAAGAATTGCAGCCTTGATATTGGCAAAGAACATGGGGAAAATAACGTTGTAAAAATAATAGGCCTGATGGGTGATACCCTTGTTCATATCATAACTTCTCTGAACACTTGCCCTCATATCAGCCATCCAGTAATCGTATCCGGTAAACCCCTTCTCTTGTTCCGATTCAACGGGACTTCTTCCTTTTACTGAATCCTGCAGTTTTCCCAGAAGTTCCAGTAAATTAAACAGGGAATGCTTATCTGTAATCTGCAGCCTGAGTTTATTGAGATCTCCATCATTTTTCATCAACATGTTTTTATACTTACCGGGAAGCATAATCCGGTAGAGAGAATCTTTACGGACCTGGATATTCATCTTCTTGAAAAGTTCTTCAAGCTTGTTGATAACAAAGTGATTACCCCTGTAGTACTTAATAAATTTTACAATATTATCAGCACCTGTATCTCCTCTGGTAAGAAGAAGCTTTGATTGATCCCGGATACTCTCCGGTAAAGAAGGATTCACCTGTATACTAAAAGTTTTAAACTCGGCATTTTTTTTATCTTTCAGGTAAACAGCCGCTTTCTGGAACAATTCACCAAAGGAGATATCCCTGTAGACACTGCCCAGAGCCTGGGCCTCCCGTTTTATCCTCCGGTGATACTCTGTAGTTATACCTGTCTTATCAAGGATGTCGAAAAATTCTGAGGTTATCCTGAATCCGCCGATGGGAGCGGAAGATTCCATACGCTTTGCCTCAATAACCGGCATACCGATCACGTCCCACTGCTTTGCCCCTTCGGGCCCGAAGTTACCGATAAGAACATCACCGAGAGAGGCTCCTACCCTGATACGGATCTGAAACAGAGCGTTAAATGATGCGGAAGCATAACCTTTTCTCAGCACTCCCAGTATCTTGTATGCCTCAAGAATGGCATCCACCGTTGAACGGCTTGATATCTTTTTCAGATAGTTCTGATTGGTTGAATTGAACAGGCTGCACACACGCTGAAGTTCCACACAGGTATAGAAAAGTTCCCGGGCTATGAGTTTTTTTGCATCCTCCCCGTCCATATCTTTCACCATGGGATCGATGGGACCTCCGAAGTGAAACATCAGGCTGTCACCTTCTATTTTGTTCAGATAACCACCGTGTTTACGCAGCACCCAGAGAAAAGCCGAATACAGGCCATTGAGAACCATCTGATTTTCCGGTGGACTTAGAAATTGTGAAAGGAAGGTATATCCGGAAATATCCAGAAAACCAATGGCAATGTTGATTTGATTTGATTTCGTGTATATACCGCCGGCATCAACAATGGCCTCCACCAGTTGCTTCGGAAGATAAAAATCTTCAATTTTCCTTCGGAGTCTGAGTTCATCGGATATATGGTTCTTGTTAAAATTTACTTCCATGAATGGTACTATAATAATAGCATGTCCAAAGTACGTCATGCCTTTCTTTTACAACTGTTTACATTTTATCGGTGAAAAGCGGATAATCTGAAGGGAATGAAGCGGAGAAATACATGATTCTGAATGAAAACGTCGCGCGGAAAATAATACCTATCGCCGGTGGTAAAGGCGGTGTGGGAAAAAGTGTTATTGCTGTTAATCTGGCCTTAAGCATGTCGATGTTCGGGAAAAAGACAGTTCTTGTCGACCTCGATCTCGGCGGCTCCAACCTTCACACCCTTCTCGGTCTGCGGAATTCAAACCCAGGTATGGGGAACTTTGTTTCCGGTCGTAAATACTCGATTAACGAACTCCTCTGCCCAACCGATTGGGAGAACCTGTTTTTCATCCCCGGAGATGTACTCGTATACGGTATAGGTGAACTCAGCAAATCCGTTAAGGCCCGTATCGTCAAAGGTCTGCTGGATATAGATGCTGATTACATCATTGTCGACCTGGGTGGCGGAACGAACTTTACCGTCGTTGATTTTTTTCTGATATCCAATTCCGGTTTGATTGTAACCACCCCGCAGACAACATCTATTATGAACGCCTATTCCTTCCTGAAGAACTATGTTTTCCGCTTCCTGCAAAGGGCTTTCGCCTCAGATAAAAAGATATCAGTCTACTTGAAAAAGGTTCTCAAAGAACGACGCCCCGGCGAACAGAAAACAGTCAGCGATATGATAGAAGATATCAGTAGAATAAATTCTGATGCAGGAGAAAAAGCCGAGGCCTTTCTTGAAGTTCTTCAACCGAAACTCATACTGAACAAGATGTACGGTGCTGAAGATGTCAGTCTTGCCGAAGGGTTACGGGATCTGTGCGCCAGAAACCTTTCAATCAGCCTTGAATGCCTGGGAACGGTAATGAACGAAAAAATCGTGAATCGATCAATCAACCTCCAGCGCCCATTTATCCTCGATAATGAGGAAAATATTGTAACTGATGAGATTCATCGAATTTCCCAGAAAATTATACAAAGCAGCAATTTCCCGGAAATGCCCCTGGAGTTGGATTACTATTCAGACTCTTTTGAGCTGGCACATATTGAGATGGAAAACGACCTTGCGGCATTACAAGGCAGTACAGAATCCGAGGAGGATTCAGATGAGTATGAGGTGGACAAACTGCTGGAACTCATCCGAATACAGCAAAGCAAGATACAGGAACTCCAGGGCACTCTGAGAATTCTCTCAATGAATAACTGAAGATTCCTCCCGACTACTCTATACCGAAGGGGATCATCACCTTTTCCAGAGGCGAAGTAATTATCTCACATGCGTTTTTGGCATCAGTACGAGATATATTCAAGGTTTTCCAAAAGGATTGTTCAAAAAATCCCAGAATGGTACGTGCGGTAGATTCTTCTTTATAAACCACATAAGAGGTGTTGTAACCGGTCTCGTTCGCAATGGTAAAGGAGGAATAGGTTTCAACAGGTTCCTTGGCAATCATCAGTTTTTCCTGACGTTTGGTTTTAAAAACTTCCAGTTCGTTCAACCTGTAAGGAATCCGGTGGCTTTCATCACGAAACGCAGGTTCAACATGCTTGGCACTGTAATTAAGAGGTTCAAACAGTACAAACATCTTTCTGCCGTCAGCCTGAAACATAATGCCTTCGTCAATCAGATAAATATCCTTGACGTTACCGTAGGAAATAACTTCATACCTTGCGTACCGCGAGGAGTCATCAAGCAATTCGGTAATAATAAAACCGCCGTCACGGGGCATCTCACTATTACTGTATGCTTCAAAAAGATCCATAATTTTAGCCATACAAGCTCCTTACATGCTGAGTATAGAGTGACAGTTAACGGTTGTCAATTTTAGATAAATTCTCATACTATCTAACATGGAACTTCGCCGCGCACTCACAATATTCAGACTTCAAAAGCGTATTCCCATTGATTCCCTGAATTCTATTTTTCGTGAACTCGTAAAGAAATACCATCCGGACAAGGTGAGGGAACACCCCGATTGGGCCCACGAAAGAATGTCGGAAATCAATAATGCATACGAAACTCTGGTTGAATGGCTGTCCAAACCACCGGAAGTGGGAAAAACCACACCGACAGTAACGGAAACCAGGGAAAACCCTGAAAAAACTGATGAAGAATTATTCAGGCGTGAAATACCGACGATCAATTCTGCAGATAGAAATATTTTTTATCCTGTTTTTAACTCATTTCTGGACGGCCTGGGTGTGTATTATCAGTACGGCCTGGATAATCCTGCATACAGGGTTGAAGGTGTCAGACGATTCCGGTTCAGAGAAGCTTTTCGAACAATACAAAAAACTCGGGATAAACTGGAAGTCTACACCAAAGAGAAAAGTCATCCTGTTTTTTTAGCAGCATCAAGATTTTCCCGTCTTACCGCTGCAGAGATTGAGCTGGGAGAACCTGATTTTAAGGACAAAATGAAATATCGTAAGTTTGATGATGGGTTCCGTCTTGCGCGAAGAAGCTTTGACGATGCTGTAAAAGAAATCTTTTTCCCGGAACTTATACCCAAACATCTTACCGGAAGAGCTATTTCCGGTATCTACGCCTGCTACAGCTCTTTTGTTCTTTATTTAACCGTGTTCACCAAAGGAGAACGTAGAAATGCTGCTATTCTTATGACAGCTCGTTATGATGCACTGATGGATCTTCTGGAACTCAGGAGCAACGGTATTCTAGATTTTTAAAAAAGACCGCCCCTGTAAGAGGCAGTCTTTATCTATTACACAATAACCAATGATTATCCGGTAGCCAGATCCTTTATGTTCTTCTGGGCAATAGTTAATTTTGCAAGGGGAATTCCGTATGGAGAACAGCTGACATAGTTTAATCCTGCATCCATACAGAAAGGAATATTCTCAGGTTCAGCTCCGTGTTCACCGCAGAGTCCACATGTAAGATCCGGTTTAACAACCCGGCCTCTCTCAATAGCCATACCAACTAGCTCTTTTACCGGTTCCTGCAGATACTGAAATGGATTCTTGTCCAGTAGATCGTACTCATTGTAGTCAGTAAAAAAAGAGTTGAAGTCATCCCGGCTTAATCCAAGACAAGTTTGAGTTAAGTCGTTGGTTCCAAAACTGAAGAAATCAGCATAACGGGCAATTTTGTCTGCAAGGAGAGCAGCAGCAGGAAGCTCAATCATGGTTCCCACCTTATACTCAATCTTTTCTTCACCCAGTTTTTCTCTAAGTTCTTCTGCAATCTGCCTGACACCGACAATCTCAAATCCTTCAATACGTTTACCGAAACGTATTGTTTTAACTTCCCTGGGACTCATAATAATGGGAATCATTATTTCCGGTCGGCAGACAACCCCTTTTTCTTTCCGCAATTTATAGGCCGCTTCAAATATTGCTTCAACCTGCATTCGATAAATCTCGGGATAAGATATGGCTACACGGACACCCCGATGTCCCAGCATCGGATTCACCTCACTGGTCATATCACAGCGCAATCTGATTTCTGACTCACTTACTTTAGGATGGTCTTTACGGTAAAAGGCTACAAATGCATCCATGGAATCTTTGTTATGGGGCAGAAACTCATGTAGAGGTGCATCAAGAAGCCTAATGGTAACAGTTCTCTCTCCCATAACCTCAAAAAGACCATAGAAATCTGTTATTTGCATTTTCTTGATTTTTTTTAGTATCTTTTCTCTTTCACTACGGTCCGGGGCGATAATCAGCGATCTGAATATCGGAATTCGTTTTTCATTGAAGAACATATGCTCCGTGCGGCAGAGTCCGATGCCGTCTGCAAGAAATTTTCTGGCAAGTTTTGCATCACTCGGCTGATCCGCATTAGCATGTACATCAAAATCTCCGATATTGGTTTGAACAACTTCCAGAAAATCGAGTAATCCGCTTTTATCAATATCCGGTTCAATTAGATCAAGTTTGCCGAAATAGACAACAGGATCGTCATAAGAGGGTACATCAAGACTGATGTAATCCCCCTCTTTGATGATTTTATTACCGATTTTCAAACCTGTTTTGGTAAAGACAATGTCTGGATTTACCATGGCAACTTTTCCCAGAGACCGAGCCACAACCGGAGCATGAGATGCGTATCCCCCTTCTCTGGTGAGAACACCATTTGCAGCTTCAATAGCCTTTACATCTCCGGCATAAGTAGCCGGCATTGCAAGAATAAGGTTGTTATCCATATTCCTCTGGCTGGCGATTCGGTACTCTTTCATCAGAGCTTCGGTTGTAAAAAACACTCTGCCGATTGCTGCTCCCATCGCTCCTGATATACCGCCGATATGAGAGGGGATTTTATTGGCCGACCGCTTATCAATAATAGGATGGAGGATTTCAGAAAGTCTGCCAGGCTGTATTGAGTTGATAACATAAGTCTCATCAACATGCTTATCCCTCAAAAGATCCAGAAGAGTCTGAATCTCAGCCTGTGCCGACTTACCGGGGACACTTGATTGGTCGATTATCCAGAGTTTCCCATTCTCAACATTGAACTTGATATTCCTGATTTCTTTGTAGCTTATCTCAAGCTGCTTTCCTATCTTCTTTAATTTATCCAGGTAGGTTTTACTGATTTTACTTATTGGTTGACCGTCGGTCTGGGTGGCATCAAACGAATTGTTAAAAAAATCACCGGTAAGAACATCTTTACCTGAAATAGAATCACGGGTTGTGTAACTCCCGAAAAAAGACTCTTTACCATAGTTGCCAAAAGTCATGGCTTGAACAAGTATAGCCGAATCACTCAGTGTTTCACTTGCTGCAAATAGTTTAAGAAACAGCTCTTTTATATAGAGAAACTGATCTCCTGCATGGGCAAATATTTCCTGGGGAAATATTGCCCTGACACTATCAATCGCTTTTTTAATCTGAGGAGTTTTTTTAGCCTTCCTCAATTCTTCAAGAGTTTTTTCAAGAAGATTTCTTCTGGTTTTATCTGTGGTTGTCAGTAATTCCAGTTCCATGATTCTCAGTACGACACCCCGGTATTCATGGTAGGCAAAATCTTCACCGACAAATCCGGAAAATCCACCGATTGTCGTATCACAAAGCCCGATGTTATGAATACTCGAAAAAGTATGAACCATGTTCAGCATGGGGCTGACAACAAGTTTTACCAGCAGAGGGTTATCCTCATCCCAGTCTTTTTCCAGTATACCACCCATCTTTGCAAGTGCCTTCTCGTACCGGGCTATGTGCTCATCAGGTTCCTCACTGTCTTCCGCGAGAAAAGCTTCTGTGAGAATAAAACCAGGTAATATCGGTATACCCATTGATGCCAGATCCATAAGGTTCTGACCGCGCATACCAAAATGCTGAATGATGTCTTCATCTTCAGTGAATTCACTGCTGCTGAATGAAAATATTTCTTTCATAGTCCCCCCTGACGCAGACAAACAAATATACCCCGGCTATTACCGGGGTTTAGGATAACCTTCAAGGCTATCAGAAGAGCTTCAAGATTGTACCGGGAGCTCCATGAAGAAAAGCCTCAAATCTCTGACTCGCACCCTCAAAAAGATACTTTCTCAGTTTTGAGATATCCTTTGGGCTTTCACCGGCAACGCTGAACATAATAGGAACACCATGTTTCACCTTGCCCCACTTAAAAAGAGCATTGATATCATTTATCCGCTCTCCCTCGTACCATATCAGTACATCAAGACCGGGATATTTCAATTTGTAACTTTCAATTACTCGCTTCCAGGCTTCCACATTTCCATTATGAAACAGTTCATTTGTAACATTGACAGCAATCTTAGCCGTCAGTTTTTTGGAACCGCCTGAGGAGGGTTGAGGTGAAAGGGGCTGCTGTGTGGTTACAACAGGTTTCTCTGCAGTCTGTACGGCAGGTTCCTCTAATGCAGGCTCATCCTCATCTTCAAAAAACTGTTTCAGATTTCCTGTGGCCGCAAAGCCGGCTCTGCTTCTCGCCTTACCACCATAAAGCAGGTTGAAAGCATCATCCAGGGCAGCTTCAATAACTCCCGAACGAATATCGCTGAGAGCCCCGACATAGCATGTAATACACTCATCCTTGGATAGAGGCAGTGCTTCTTCCCAGGGATCAGGATCTTCAGGATTCAACAGATGTATACCTTCATTGGCATCTGTATAAACAAAGACTACCTGTAGATTCGTCCAGCCACCGACAATTTTGGCCAGATTATCAAAAGATTCCACTTTCTCTTTTAAATTCTCAGATCTAAAAGCATAGCCGTACTTTTCTGCAAGCAGAATGTTAACGACAGGACGAATCTGAAACTCTTGAATTTTTTCACTTTCAAGAGCCAGATTCAGGGCGTCAGCAAGGTTGAAACCGTTACCGACATCCCCGGAAAACTCCTGCGCCGTCCGGAAATGACGCAGAGCCATATTATACCCAGCCTTGCGAGCCAGTAGATTCAGCTGGTTATTCCGGATTGACGCAGTCATCATAATTTACATCTCACTCAATTCATCAAGATTTACTTTACGTTTCCTGGACTTGGCTGGTGTTACATCAGCTTTACCCTTAGGTTTGGGTGCAGCAGTTTCATTTTTAGCCTTGATTGCCTGAGCATACTGATTCGTAGAAGGTGAAACAGGTTCTTCAGCACCAAAACTTTGACTGATATCACCGCGTACCGTGGACCGGCGACGTTTGAATGAAGCAAAAGCTGAATCCTGGAATCCCTTGGAAACACCATTGAGGAATTCGTTCAGTACATTAGCCATTGCATTCAGTACAAAACGCTTACGTTTGATACTGGTAATATCAACATCAAGAATAATACCGGGCTGAATATGATAAGGATTGATCTGATAGTCAAAAGCTTCGAATTCCTTCTCAAGAAAATCAATCCGTTTATCCAGTTCAACACGTATTTTTGGATTCTCATAGCCAAAAGTCATTTTTACCTTGTCACGGCCGGCTCTGAGCATCTTTTTAAGCAGATCTTTCTCATAAAGGTATGTTTGGTTCAGCCTCTCAACATCCGTATCCTCGGCTTTGAGTTCAAGAATCTCATTCCAGAGTTTTTCCTGTTCTTCATAGATCGGATCACCGGATTTCTCTTTAACCTTCTTAATCTTTCCACTCATTTTCTTATTGAGATCATCGAAGTCGTTGATGGTTCCCCATCCCTTCTTGTTGTCCCCATAAACACTTAAAGCTACATCATAAACTCTGGTAATTTCTCTGGCATATTCAACCATCTGGGTGTCATAAGCACCCCGTAGATTCTCGAGCTGACCATTATCATAAAACTTCAGTTTCATCTGATAACGTTCATCGGGGAGACGGGAAGGATCCATATCCTCATACTCTCGGACAATAAGTTCACGGGCATTCTTCAGATTCTCAATGTACTGATAACCCATCTTGGAGGTATCAAGAATCGCAGTAAGATTGTTTACCGCAGTATTGAATCCCCGGTTACGAATATTCTCGATATCAATGATTCGTTTAATATTTTCACGGATATTCTGAGGATCGAACTCTTCAGGATCTATCTCAGCCCGAAGGCCTTCAATCTTCTCAACCAGATTTTTGGCCATGAAGGTATAACGTCTTGAATCTTCCGAATCCTTGTCGTCATCGGTGAACTCAGGAACCCGTTTAATCCGCTCGAACATCAGCTCAGTATCGGAGAGTTCTTCATTCCCCTCATCAACCAGCTGATCCTGATAGGACTCAATTTCACGGTCGATCATATCGGTGATAGTCTTGGAAATCTGATCTTTGATAATGTTCTCAACAGTATTCTGATACTGAAAGATGGGACTGATAAGCTCTGAATCCAATATGTTGATAGAAAGCTTAACATCTGTAACAGTTTTGGGTTTGAACTGATTATCTTTGAAAGAACATTTCACAACAGAATAGGCATTCTCACCACGGATGAAAGCACCGACATCGGTCTTCTGTCTGAGCAGAGAATTGGTTTCATTTTCAAGATCGTTCACTCCGCGCTGGACATGCCCCTGAAGATGTCCATACATGTTGACGATTGATTTTTCAATCTCACCGGTATTGAACTTATCGGCACCACCTACCTGGTCGAGAAGTTCGGCCATTTCTTTCGGTGTATAACGTGCCAGGTTCTTCGTCTCTTCCTTGTCGACAAACTGGCGAACTTTTTTCACCATCTCATCTTCAGTCGTGACGATGTATCGGTTGAACATATTCTGGTAGTTCTGATTGAAGTAGTTAAAAACCTTTTCCTTCAAACCACCCATTACATCTAGTTCATTCAAAACTTCCTGAGGAAGCTTTGTCCTCACGACGTTCAGAACCTTGTCAGATTCCTCGTTGATTAACTGATCATACTCGCTCTTCTGATCGCGTCCCTCTTGTGCGAGAGAATTACGCGAACCGACAGCCGATGGCTTTGTCGGATGAAATACATTTGGACTTTTAGGAAGATCGCCAGCCATTTGGTTCTCCTTGTACAGGTTTTTATCTTGACGGCCGATTATTCAGCCGTAATGACGAATCATTATCAAGAATTATATCCCGGCTGGAGCATTTGTCAAAAGACAATCTCTAAAAAAAACTCCCTTTTCTTAATGAAAAGGGAAGCTTTTCTATAAATCGCGGGAAGATATGGCATTCCCGGCCATAATTCTCAATGAAGATGCCCGGGCTGTATCGGCAATTTTCCGCAGATTATCAGCCGCATCTTTCTTTTCTGAAGCATCTGACAACTCATTATCGAGAATTGAAACCGCTTTGTCGAAGATAATTATATTGTATTCAGCATCAACACGGACTTCCCTTGCAGCGAGAAACCATATCGTGTCGCCCCTTTTTATCGTGTAATCACCGGAGCCCGGCATGTGCAGTGTTCGCCCGGGGTATATCCAGTTGGGATCCTCTCCGGTAAAAACCCTGTAATCCAGATCCTTGTATCCGTTCAGTACTGCAATTTCATTGGCCGCCAGATGAATATCAACTTCTGTTATGGCTACTCTTCCATCTACATTCAGATAGGCCTTTACCTCATCAAGATTTTTCGGCGCTACATCGGAATCTACAGCAGCACTTTGATTTCCGGTTTCACCGGAGGTTAGGACTTCCTGATTTCCAGCTCCATCTGTTTGTGTATCTCCCCCGCTGTCGTTGACTGTTTCATTTTTGCCGGTTACAGCATCCCCGGTTTTACTGCTACCCGGTTCACTGCTATCAGCCGCAGAAGTATCATTCAAACCGCTATCTCCTGACTCACTATTATCAGAACCATTACTCTCAACAACGGTATCACCGGATTGATTTTCTGTGTCAGCAGCCAAAATCCTATCCGATCTGGGAGTGAGAACTCTGCCCCAGGGTGCATTCCCGGAAAAATCCCAAATCAGAGCGCCGCCGATAAACAGCAGCAGCAACAGAAGAATCCATGGCCATATCCGGCGGTGGCTGCCGGATTTTCCCGCTGCTGATTTTTTATCAATACGGGATTCACCCGAAGAAACCGATCCAGCTGAACTCTCCGAACTATGCAGTTTTCTCGGCTCTGTCGATCCTGTTTTTTTCGGATCTTTCTCTTCGGTTTTTCCTCTGTTCTTTTCCGGTTGGGAAAGTATGGCTAACTGTTCATCGGTAAGAGGCCCCTGTCCCCCCTGTCCCAGGCTGAGGATAAGCCGAAGAAGACGTTCACGGTCTTCAATCCAGGGAGACTCATCCATGTTGGTAATATCGCTTATGTTCTGATTTGTGTCCCGGGCGGAAACAATATCTGCAGGAACAAAGCCCCGCTTGGATGCCCGCCACAAAAGACATGGCTCATCACCTAGAAATAAATCACCCCAGAACGGAAGAACCGGATCGGGAGATGACAGTTTTGCCATCAGAACATCCAGAGCAGAGGACACCTGATCGGCACTTCTATACAGGCCGTGATCAGTACCGAGCCGCTTTTTCATGATTTCCAGAATGGCAGCAACATTGGAAAAAATAAACCAGGAAGGACCACCCTGATTCGGGCTGCAGTGACGCAGGGCGTCTCTGCCATTTCCCCCGATCTGTTTTAAGAGTGGACTCGCAGAGGTTTTTTTTGCACTGATATCATCCCGAAGCATTTTCATATAACGTTCAAGGGCCGTTACAGCCTGAACTTCACTGTCTGAGAGATGGTCTTTAACATTGGTAAGGGTATAAGCCACATATTTATCCATCATCTGATTTTCAGGTGCCTCATGCCCGATAAAATCAATGGGAAATCCCGCCGGAGGAGCAAAAACAGCCTGTACTGATTCAGAATTATAACGGATACGTCCATTTACAAAATCAATAGATATACCGTTCTCCATTTCAGACCCGAAAGCCATTTCAGGAAGCCCTGCCCGGTGAAGCCGCCACTTATCATCTTTTCGACTGACAATGGAATCCCGAAATGTAGCCTTCCGTTTCCCTGATACGTCGGTAACATCCAGAGTTGCCGGAGAATCTCCCCTTTCCGGAAAGAGCAGCTTCAGTTTCCTCAGCAGCTCCGGTTGAGAAGAAATCACACGAAGCTGTTTTCTCCTCTGACGTACCCTCTTAACAAAGCCGATAAAAACCGCAGCATCCCTGGAATCCATTTGATCGGATGAGAGGTTATATGCCGATGCAGTGATAAAATCAGGATCTACCCCATCCCCCATCAACTTTGCTACAAAACCCGGGTGAGCGGCAAAGGACAGCAGCTCACCGGCTTCATACCAGAATCCATTTCCATCGGTAAGAACCACACCCTGTCCGGAAAAATCCTGGCGGATGTATCTCAGTGGGTTTCTGAGAAACTCACTCTTGGCCTCTTCGAAGAGACGGACAAAATGCCGATCTTCCTTTTCTCTTTTGTCAAGATCGAAAATTACACGATCATCGTAACGAAGATGAATGTTACCACTGGAATAAAACCAGACCATATGCCGGCGTTCGCCGTCTTTTACTTTCCGATAATCGGTAACATCATCTGTGGATAAATCAAAACTTTTAAAGAATCTTCGAATTGTAGTAACAACTCCTGTATCGCCTAAATACCGTCCCTGAAACTTCGGTGCAAGAAGAATCTCAACGAGGGGATTACCCACGTGATCGTCGGTTACAACAGTGGTTGCAAGAACCTCATGAACTTCATCTGGAATATCCCGTGCATTTCCTATTCTCAGAAAAGGACGGAAGTCGTCCCTTTCCTTTCCTAGATAAACAACGTAACACTCACGGCCTATACGGAAAATACGGGATTCAGGAACAATGGGATCTGACATGAAAAACTATCCTTGTCTCGAAAATATTGATACGCGAATACTGTATCATTATATCCGTCTTAACTGACAGCAGGCAAGAAAATTAACCCGGGAGAACAAAGGGCTGTAGAGGCCAGAGCGGGGGATTCTCAATTTCACCCCGGGCATCCCTATCCGCCATCCTAATAAGGTAACCGGTAAGATTTTTAAGCCAGTCCAGTAAACCGAGGGTTTTCTCCGTCAGAGCTTGTGCATCAAGGGACAACCCTTCCACCTCGGGGGAAGAGAGAGAACGGCTGAACAGTTCAGGAAGATCCGCTCCGGTAATTCTTCCTTCAACTCCATCGGCCCAGAGATCCCAGAATCCGTGAAGTGCCGGATTCTGTTCCTTCATCAGGGATGAGCCGGGAGAACCCGGCTTACCGAGAATATGATCGATACGAACCGGCCCTTTTATCTCTCTACCAAGAAAAACAGCAACACAGGCTGCCATACCCTCCAGCATCACATGACTACCTGCCAGAGTTGAAATCAACGCTGCCGTGGATGGAGGGATGGGGTGCCAGTCTTCAACTTCGGGAAGATGAGGCTGATAATCCGCACCGTCAGGAACATCAGTCTCCCGATCGTGATTAATTAATGCCGCTCTCAAAGCCCTGTATCTCTCGGTAAGCCTTCCGGTAAGGACCGCCATTTTTCGGTATCGCCCGGAGTTCTTTCCACCGACAAGAGCATGGTGAGCACCGAGAGCCGCTGCATCTCCCACCGCCCTGTCGCATCGTCGGCAGGACGCACAGGGGGTAAGGTACAGCCGGTTCTTCAGGGAATAGATCACCATACTGTGTTCATTCTCATTGTTTGTGATAACGCTGTTTTTCGGGTAGGTAACCTCTTTGTCCCGCTCACCATCGGTCAGACGGTCGGCCAGTGAAGAGACAAGATAATCAGAGCGTTCATCCCGTCCCGGTCCCTCATCATCCTCCATCAGAATATCAAGATGATCGGCTGCCTCCCTGAGAAGATCTTTTTCCAGGGCCGGTGCGGTGCCTGCCAGAGCGATAAGAGCTTCAGTTCTTCCCAGAAGAGCCTCATCATCATCGGGATTCAATTTGGCTGCACTGTGAAATAAGCCGAAGGCCTCCCAGTCCCGACCCAACCCTGTAAGAAAACCGGCATGTGCCGTAAGGATTCTAACCTGCAGAGCCTCATCATCACCGACATGTTCCAAAGCTTTCCCATAGGCCTTTCGGGCCGAGGCACTTTGTTTTCGGTCGTACCAGCAGCGCCGGCCTCCCTCGGATTCGTTCACCGAAAGAAGATTGGCTTTAAGATTAGCAATGTTAAACCAGTAAAATGCTGCCAGAGAGGGAACCGCCAATATGTCCTCGGAGTGATGTTCCAGCAGGTACAGGCCGTATTCAAGAATAGACACATCCCGCAGGGCAATTCCCGCGTCAGCCATCAAGGCAATTTTCGAAAACAGTTCATCAGGACGGCTTACAGGAATATCCGCCATTCTGGTAAAGGATTCCCGAAACCCTCCCCTGTCCATAATTCCTCTGGCTTCGGCCAGGGCTTCTGAAAACGTACTCACATTATCATTATACCGTGAAAAATCACCGATGACTCCACTGCTTATATTGTTTATTCTAATAAAATGAAGCAACTGTTACTTCTCTCCCTTACTGTTGTTCTCCTCTACTCCTCCTGCACTAGAGATTCTGCAGCCGGCAAATCCTCAGAACAAGTAGAATCCTCAGAGCCAGCAGAGATATTTATTAATCCAGATTTTGATTTTACAGAGGATGATTTTACAATTCGTCTATCAGGACTTCCCGGGAAAGCCGTCGAAAATCCCAATAAATTTCTTACCTTCGCCGAGGGTATGCTCGAAATACCGCCGGAATACCTTGTTCTCGTGGATAAAGAACATGCCCTGCCTGAAGAGTTTATACCCGCTGATATTCTCGATCTGGATAGTTTCGACGAATTGAAAACAGGTAAAAGCGGATTGTCCCTGGATCGAATAGCTTCCGAGGCTCTTGTTCAACTCTCAAAAGCTGCCCGGGTTGATAAGATTACCCTGCTGATTTCCTCGGCTTACAGATCTTATGCATACCAGCAGTCTTTATTTAAAAGATACGCCGATAGAGATGGAGAAGAAGCGGCGTCCCGTTACTCGGCCAGAGCGGGAACCAGCCAGCATCAGCTGGGTACCACGGTGGATCTGGGATCTATCAGCGAGTCATTTGCCGAATCCAGGGCAGGTAAGTGGATGGAGGAAAACGCCGGGGAATACGGCTGGAGTCTGTCCTATCCCCGGAACCTTGATGAGGAAACCGGATATAAATGGGAAAGCTGGCATTGGAGATGGATCGGCCCCGATGCTGTAAAAATGCAGGATGAATATTTTAACGGAGTTCAACAGCGCCTGCTTGTATTCTGGAATGAAAACGCCTCCCGAATCAGAGAGGCGCATGTTGTAATTGAGTAGCGAATATCAGCTTTCGGATTACTCGATAGAAATATCTTCCCTGGCAACTTCAGAACCATTCACCATCACAACAATACCGGTTCCTGCAGGAACCACATAGGGGAATGAAATCTCCCCCCCTGAATGAGGCATTGAAAAGAGTTTGCGGTCTTCAGTTCCAGGCTCTCTGATAATTACCTCGAGAAGAACCGGGACAGGATATTCAGGCAGGGTATAGTCGAACAGACCGTAACGGAATTCTTCCGGCCAGGATTCCGGCCGGCTGAAGCCCAGGGTGATAGTCCTGTCCAGACCTACCTCGGATTCCGGAGGCGGTGACTGGGAAGTAACCCGGGCCACGGTACCTGAAGGAGAAACATTATCCTCCACGAAAATAAACGGCAGAGGTATCCGGGCCAGTGAACGCATAGCATTATCGGCGCTGTAATTTTCCCAGTCGGGAATCTTAACAGGTTTATCAAGAGACCCGCGGCTGACAATGAGTATCAGATCTTCAGGCTCTCCCAGGGGGGTTCCCGCCTTTGGTACCTGGGAAAGAACGGTCCCCGGTTCCGAGTCGTCGTAAACATAGGTAACAGGCTCCCTGATTACCAGCAGGGGTTTGAAGGTGGAAAATAAAGAGGCAAGCCGGCTTTGAACATCTCTCAGGTTCTTACCAACATAATCTTCCACATTATCAACAATGGCCCCCTTGCTCACAGTTACGATTACCCGGCGGCCGGCCTTTACATACAGTCCGGGTTCGGGATCCTGATCGATTACCATACCCTTATCTGAAGGATCTCCGGTGTATTTTACCTGAACCCTGGGATAAAGCTCCCTCTCCTGCAGTATAACCAGGGCCTCTACCAGATCTTTTTCCACAATATTCGGAATAACAGTTTTTTCAGCACCCCGGACAGCCAGAAAGAAGAAAACTGTAAAAAAGAACAGCATGATGAGAATTGCTCCACCGATAACCAGAAGGGCCTGCCTGAAATAACGGCGTTCGGTGGGGTTGTCTACCTGAACCGACATACTGTCGGCTGCTGCCCCGGGGGAATTGGGGATGAAATCAGCCGCTTGCCGGGAAACATTCGACTTTCCAGTCTTCCCATTATCGGCTTTTGTCTTTTCTTTCTCAGGGCTCATGATTGTTCTCCCAGTGTGGTGCCGTTTTCCAATTTAACGCCATTCAGAAAGGAACTGAAATCCAAAGGCTTGCGGGATGCCATCTGAAGGCGCGTTACAGCAAGAATACCATTCCCCGTTTGTATCAGGATACCTCGGGACTTGTCCACTCCCAGAATAGTTCCCGGCGTGGCAGGTTCATCCGATTCCCAGGCGGTTTCCGGAAGCACAGAGGATTCCAGTATTACCAGAGGCTCGGATTTCAAGGTGGTTCTGCATTTCGGCCATGGAATATAGGCTCTTACCATTTTTTCCAGTTGACCCGCATTCATCGCCCAGTTCATCAATCCATCTTTTTTACCGATGATGCGGCAGTAAGTGGCCTTTGAATCATCCTGAGGAACTCTTTTTTCCCTGCCGCCGAGTATATCTTTAACAGCCCAAACAAGTTCGGGGGCCGCTGCCTGAGCGATAGTCTCTGTGAGCGAGGCGGTGGTTTCAGTTCCATCCAGCAGGTATGGTGTTTGTCTGATAATATCACCGGCATCCATTTCCAGCACCACACGCTGCACCGTCAAAGCTGTTTTATCGGCACCGGAGAGTATTGCCGCTGTAAGGGGAGAAGGACCCCGATGAAGAGGTAGAGCCGATGGATGCATATTAATTCTTCCCCCGGGAAACAGATCCAGAAATTTCGGTCCGAAAATCCGCCCGTAAGCAAAAACAATCAAAAAATCGGCTCCGGTATCAGATATCTGCCTTCGGGCATCACTGCCCAGTTTAGCCGGCTGCAGTACAGGAATACCCAGGTTCACAGCCGCTTTTTTCACTGCCGGCGGTGTAACCTTACGTCCCCGGCCTGAAACTTTATCCGGTGCAGTAAGAACAGCTGCCACATTAAACTCGGCGGAGAGAGCCTGAAGAGAGGGAACGGATATTTCGGGTGTCCCGGCAAACAGTATTTTCATTCCACTTCCGGATAATTCTCAGCATCCACATCAAACTTGCCAAGAATTTTTTTCCGTTTACGGTCGCTCAAGTGATCAATAAATAGAATCCCGTTCAGATGATCCAGCTCATGCTGGATAACCGTGGCCAGAATATCATCCACTTCAACGGTAAAGGGGCGTCCCCGGGTATTCCAGGCCTGAATCTGCAGCTCTGCCGGCCGGTTCACATCGGCATACTGACCGGGAATACTCAGGCAGCCCTCCTCGTAAGAGGAGAGTTCAGCACTGGTTGCGGTAATTTCGGGATTGATAAACACCATGGGGTCTTTATCACCTATTTTCAGGGTGAAAATACGCTCCAGCCTTCCCACCTGGGGACCGGCCAAACCTATTCCGTTGCCTTTAACCATGGCATCTATCATGTCTTCGGCAAGCTGAACTATTTCACCGTTTATATCTTTGATGGGAGCAGCAATCCGGCGGAGCAGGCGGAGTTGTTCCTCAAATCCGATTGTTAAGATTTCCATGTTGGAAATCTATCACAATACAAGCCGGTGGATAAAGTAAGCTGGAGAATGAAGAGATAATTTCTAGACCCCCTACCTCAGCCGTGGTATAGATAAGGTATGATTATTCGTTCTTATTCACGGATTCTTCTAATCCTTTGCTTTTTAACTTCCGGAA
>Ga0209633_10002313_pt1 | contig 18562 bp, 19 predicted proteins | sample Cruoilmetagenom1_FD_187290 | JGI IMG/M metagenome (GOLD analysis project Ga0209633, IMG submission 187290) | Oil polluted marine microbial communities from Coal Oil Point, Santa Barbara, California, USA - Sample 1 (SPAdes) (version 2) | ecosystem: Environmental > Aquatic > Marine > Oil seeps ... | reverse complement strand
CTGAAGATCTATCCCTACAAGCCCGGCAGCTTCGGCACACCCATTGCCGAGGCGCTAGAGGGCAAGGTGCGGCTCGCCGGTGAGCCCGAGATCCCCGAGACGAAGTTCATCAATGGGAGCGGAAAGTCGTTCAACACGATCCCGCCGAGTGATTACGGCTTCTTCGAGATGATCAACGAGAACGTCCAGAACGAGCCGGCGACGAGCTACGACGTGGAGCTAGCCGGCCAGCTTGCCGCGATCGGCATCGTCCATGGCAAGGAGTTCAAGCCGGACGAGCGGATGAAGAAGATCCTCTCGGACGCTGCCATGGTCGGACAGGGCTTCGGCCGGGCGCTGCAGTGGCAGTTCAAGGACGTGAAGCCGGAATGGGCTTACTACGAGGGCTCGTCTTGGGGGAACATGCTGTTCGAAGGCGGCGCGCTGTTCGAGACCCCGCCACCGGCGTTCGAGGACGGCATGTTCAAGCCCTTTCCCCCGACCGGTGCCCGCACGCTCGATTCCCGCACCGCCTTCTACTACGCCTATACGCTCGACAGTCCGGCGATGATCATGCGGATTCCCGAGGTCGGGTCGCAGTACCTTATGAACTTCTTGGACGCCAAAGGCGAGCCGTTCGACGGTGGAAAAACCTACAAGGTGACGCTGCCCAAAGGCATCCCGGCCAAGGCCTTCTGGTCGCTCACGCTCTACGACAACCAGACCCGCTCGATGCTGCAGACGCCACAGAAATTTCCGCGTGCGGGCAGTCAGTCCTATCCCTCACCCGCGGCCGAAGTTGCTGGGGACGGCTCAATGACAGTTTGGTTTGGCCCGGAGCAGCCTGACCGGGTGGCCCGCGGCAACTGGATTCAGACCGACCCCAAGAAAGGCTGGTTCACGATCCTGCGTCTTTACAGCCCGCTGCCATCGTTCTTCGATAAGAGTTGGCGGCCGAGCGAAATCGAAATCGTGAACTAGTTAGCGGGTCGAGCGAAAGGTCGTGGACTTCGCGGCATGAACCAAGCCTATCTGGCTCGCCTGTTACTATTCTTGAGGTCCGATTAGCGTCATTAGCGGACGTCACGGAGCATCCCTATTGGAGTCCGTTTCAGTTCAGCATCCGGAAATCGGGGCTGGGCTGAAGTCATTTGCCTTTCCTGGAGGAACTGGGCGAAAGACATGTCCGCGAGGGTCATTTCGTCGGCGCCTAGTCGAGCCGCCGTCCCGCCTCACATCTTGGCGTCGTCGGTGTCGCCCCGGCGCCGAAGCCCTGAGACCAGCGGGGCCATGCCGTTGTTCCAGCGCCAAAGGTCGATGCCGAACCAGACCAGCTGGGGCGGCACGTAGACGCTGAGCACGCTCAGCACGATCGGCAATGCGAAGGCCGGCGAGTTGGCTGTGGCGACGGCGCTTGCGAGCAGCAGCGAGACCGCATTGGCGCCCGCCAGCACGCCGGGCCCGGCCGCGGGTTGCTTGGTCGCCAGCCGCACCATCCAGAGCAGCGCCCGGCTGAACAGAAAGGTCGGGATCATGGCGCCGAGATAGACGCCGAAACTGTGCACGTGCTCGCATCCCTCTGGTCGGTCCGGCCCGCCCTGGAGCGGCCCGGTCTGAGGGATGCTAGCACAGTTGGGTGGCAGTCGGCTCCGGGTTGGGAAATGACAAAGAGTATTGGATTAGCACCGCGTCGCGAATCGCGTAGTGTAGTTGTGCGGTCCGCCGAAGCGCCGGTGTTCGTCCACCGGATATCCGGAGGTGGGTAACCGCAAAACTGGTGCCAGCAGCCTCTGCCCAGCCACGTAGACCAACGGAGGCACGGACAGAGGCTAAGCTGGGGCGACACTGGCCAGCCAAACGGGTGCGCACTCGTGCGGCTGGGCCCATGATCCCATGAACGCGGGTTAAGTCGTTAACTGGGCCGGACTTCCGCAAACCTTTTTTGGTTCGCAGGCCCGTGGACCAGAAGGGTTTCTAGCCGATGGTTAGATTGACCTTGATGGTCACAGTCAATATCAGAATCCCCGCGCCGGTCGTCGTTTTGGCGGCGATATTGGTGCTCAAAGTTCTGATTTGATGGAAGGGCGGGAGATGGCTTTAGCGTCTCCCGCTTCTTCTTATGGGCAATCCGCTGGCGACTAGCTCAGCACCGCCACCAAGACGGCACCAGCTAGAGTCATGATGATCGCGTAACTGAGGGTCGTCTGCCAGATGAAGCGGCGCAGATGGGCTTTTGTCAGTAGGTCGCTCATTTCGACTTTCTCGCGTTCTGCTTGGCAGTCTTTTTGCCGCTCACATCCTTGTGCGGGTTTGGCGGCGTCTTTAGCATCCGCAGAAGTGCCTTGTCGCGGCGCTGGGCGATGTCTTTCTCTCGATTTGTGGATTGGTCACTCATGTCACGTTCGCCAAAACCGGCACCGCCACCAAGCAAATCAACGCTAGACGACATTCTAGATGATCTGATTGAGCGAAGTCACGCTGGCGCCGCGCTAATGCTGGCTGCCAGAATTGAAAGTCGCTTAGAAAAGCTCCTGCAATCAAGAATGCCGCATCTTTCTAATACGCTTAAAGACAAACTGTTTGAGGGAGTGGGGCCATTGCGTACGTTCTCGGCAAAGATTGATATTGCCTACAGTATGGGACTCATATCGGCCGGCGTACGTCGTGACCTCCACGCCATGCGCGAGATTCGCAACGAGTTTGCGCATTCCGACGGAATTTTGAGCTTCAATCACGAAGCCATCGACAAGCTTACGCCAAAACTGTCAGCCCCAAACGGGCTGACTGAACCTTCAGAACTACGCTTCTTCGCCGTTTACAAAATTTGTCGTCAGGAAATTATCGAAAACACAACTACTAACGATAGATAGGCCGCCGCGCCCGATAACGCATCGCGCGATATATGGCAGCGACGGTATCCTCATCACTAACGCCCGACTCGGGATAATATCGATACAAATGAGGCAACGCAGCCTCGATCATCTCGGGCGTGATCTCTATTTCCTGATTTTCTAGCGCTGGCCTGTCGGCCCTTTCTCTGCGCGAATCAGCCACTTCTGGTAAGTAAATCATAGCCCCTCGGAGGCCAGCCGCGACCTAAACCCCAGGCGTGTAGCCGTGCTCGTCCTCGACCGATTTGCGGAACTCGCCATCGCTCATGCGGCCATAGTCGGGCGCGCCCGGTTTGGGCTGAGTGGCCGACGCGCCGCCTAGAGCCGCGGCCACCGCTTCTTGATCCGTGTTCGCTTCCGTTTCAGGTACATTTTGTACCGCCTTATACAGGTCGTTCATTGCGCGCTCCACCGCCCGTTCGGCTTGGGCCATGGCAGCTTGGCTCTCATGGCGTCGGGCCCAAGCCGCGTGCAGCCGGGAGTTGAGTTGATATTCCGCGATCAGCCAGCGCTCAGCGAAGTCTTCCGGGACCTTGTCTGCGAATTCGGCGATCGCCTGCTTGGCGTCAGTCAGCACTTTCTGTGCGTCCGCATCCTCCCGGGCTTGCAGCCGCTCCAGCTCCTGAGCACGCACAACCTCGATCAGAGCACCGATGCGGGAATCTGTGCCACCGGCGCCGTCGCTTTCCCCGGTCGCCTTCTCTAACGCAGCGGTGGCCGCCGTGTCCGGCGCCTTGGCTAGTGGCGCCGCCTCGTCATATTCGGCGAGCAAGTCGCCGATAGCCGGCGCGGTAACCGGCGTCTGCGGCTGCCCGGACGCCTCCTGCGCAGAGTCCAGCGGCACAGAGTCCTCTGGTCCAGCAGCCTGCGGCTCCGACGCCACAGTGGTCTGACTATCCCTCGCATCCGCGTCGGTTGCGGCCTGTTTGGTCTGGTTTGTGGTCTGCTCGTCTGTCATCAGCTTTTCGCCTCGCCTCTTTCTGCTTGGTCAAACATCTGCTGGGCCGCGTCCGCGAACTGCCGGTCGGTCATGCGGGAGAGCTTGGCCGGCTGATCCGCTTGACTGCGGCGCTGGCGCTCGGCCTCGACGATCTCCACCGTCCTGCCGAATTGGTCATCGGGCAGCTTCGCGAGCGTCTCTTCAAACTTGGATTTCTCGCTCATTGGTTGAGACTCCGCTTGTTTGCTTTGCCGCGCGGAGCCCGTATCGTCCGCGGCGAAAAGCACATCGAAGCGGTTGAGGCCGCTCCGGATCAGAGCTTCGCCGCCCGGTACCGGTGCAATGCCTTTGGGTTGCGGTATCCCCTCGATGGGTACGCCCAGTTGAGCGCCCATCAGCTCGATCAGACGGCGCACGCTCTGCACTTTTTCTGGCCCCGCGCTCGCGGCTTTGGCTTGCTCTGCTGCCGCGATCAGGCTGTCGATTTCGACCGCCGTGCTGTCGAGGGCGCCGGTGATGGTGTCGAGCGTGGCCTTCTCTTGTGCGACCCGCGCCTCGTCCTCTGCGACGGCAATCGTCCTGCGGTCGACCTGGTCGAGCCGCTCTCGCTGGCGTGCGGCGCTCGCGCCGTTCAAGAACGAACCGGATTCGGTGTCGGTCATCTTGCACTCCTAAGAAATCGGGGTTGCGGTGACGGTCGGCGAAAGAAGACCGCCGCTCGCGAGATTGCTGCTGAAATTGCCGACTGCGCTTCCCAAGCCGCGCCCGATGGCCGTGCCGGCGCTGCTGCCGAGCGAGTTGAGGAACGGGTTGCGCGAGCCCCGTTGCGAGGAAAGCAGAGCTTGCTGGCGCATGGCGGCGGTTTGGGTATTCACCGAAGCCCGCGCGAGTTGGACGGATATCTTGTCGCGGAATGTCTGCTCATTCAGCCGCGTCTCCAGTTCGCCGCGCCGAAGGCCAAACTCGCTGTCGATCAGGTCATTGCTCAATTGCAGCTCTTTCAAAAACGCATCGGCGCGGATCGCGTCCGCTTGATTCGCTATGGCGAGTTCCTGGCGCGCGATGGCGTCGCCCGCGAAGCTGGAGCCCAGCACCCGGCGCCGCGCCAGGTTCTCGCGCAGATCGCCAATCGTTCGGCGCCCGGCATCGCGGACACCCCTAAGCCTTGTCTCGGTGAGCCGGCCAAAGCCGGGGCGCACCTGTTGGCGCAGATCCCCGATATGGCCGGCCTGTTCGCCGAAGGCGCGCGAGATCCCTTCTGACAGCCTGTCGCGCTTTCTCAAGTCCAGCACTTCTCCCAGGGTTGGAACCCTGACCGGGGAGGGCGCCTGCGTCCTGCTGCCGCCGAATAGGCGGGAAAGACCAAAGCTGGTCCCAGCCGCCGCCGCAGAACCCAAGATCGTTCCGAGAAGTGCTACCACCGATTCTGCCGCGCGCTGGAGCCTGGACCGTGGAGAGACCTGTTACCGGGAACTTTCGGTAGCAGTGAGAGAATAGAATTCAATTGAAGGTTTATGACTGCGCTACCGCCGCAACCGCGCCCTTGTCGGCGCCGTTGGGCTTCGGGGCGATCAGTTGTCCGCAATGGGAGCAGCGCTCCAATCCCTCCAAGCCCTCGCAATCCCACTCGACCTGGTGGTAGTCGGCAAGCAGTAGGGCGTAAGTCGGATTCACCTTTGCGATCTTGTTCAGCATCGCTTTTGGGTCGACCAGATCATCCTCCGCGCTCTGCATCTCGTCCTCGCGCTGCTTGAGCCGGTGCAGCGCCTCAACCGCGCGGATGCTGGCGCCGGGGTCGTCGCTGCGCGCATGGCGAGAGAGGATTTGCTTTAGCTCATCGCCCTCACAGGGCGCATCGCCGAAGCCGCCGCCCACCCCTTCGGCCCATTTCAGGAGCGCTTGAACCTTATCCCCACGGTTAACCCGGTAGCCGACCTTGCAGAGCTGCTCGCCCCCGCCGCGATAGCCCGCGGCCTTGGCCGCCCTGGCATTGTTGGCGCCCCGCGCCTTGGCCATGGCGAACAGGATTTGTTTGGTGCTGGCGCCGAGAACTTTGCCCGCCTCGCGCCAGTCGAATGACGCTTGCACGTCCAAAATCTGATTGTCATCCATGAAGAATAGTCTATAATACTATCCGGTCAATATCAAGAATGATTTGAATATAGCTAAGTATAACTTATGCTATCGTTCTATAACACCACTAAGAATTTCCGCAAATTCTTTGTTGTGCGTATGTTCATAATCGCTACCTGCATAACCCCCTGAAAGCCTCTTGCTTGGCAGCCAAGAAGACGGAGTTACCTGTGATAGTCCCTCTGTTGCAACACCCTCCAGAGCCCTCCGGTTACGGGGTTACGATACGCTACGGGGGTCTTAGTAAAGACCCCGTACGCGTAACCTTAACCGAGGGGAGAAAAAAGAGGGGGGGGGGAAGGGGTGTCAGAAGCGGTGGCGGCTCGGAAGACATGATTGTCGCCGTGCCGTGGCTTGGGATCTTGGTTCAAAAAGCTCGAGGCGTCCCGTAACCCTGTCGCCTCAACCCAGGGTTCAGCGTGGCGGATGGGCGGCGCTGGAGCACAAATGCCATAAGTCCACCGCCTCAGCCGCCATCGGGACGCGGCGAAACCGGGAAATCCCTATGCGTGTCGTAGCCCGGCAGGGAAAGCGAGAAGTGCCACCATTCCTTCGGATAGTTCTGGAAGCCCTGGGCGGAGGCTCGCCAGGTCGGAAGGCACCCGGCCGACTGTGCGTTGCTAGTATGTCGCCTTGAGGATTCTCCCTGGCCGATGCCTTCGGATCTGAGCATTGGCCGCCCGACAACTCCGGACGAGATACTCTCCTCCAGAGATATGCAACAGGCTACCGAACTCGTAACGAATGCAATTCGCCTGCGCGCGCAATGGGGTAATATTCAATATTTTGCAACAACTTGAGAGTGGATTTTATGTAAATATGCGAATATATTTCCATATTGATTATGTCTTGTAAGGGAGGAAAACCATGCAGCGGTATATCGCTCTAACCATTGCGCTACTAGCCTGTCTTGCGACTTCGATCCCGTTTACTAACTACACGTCTCATGTCTTGGCCGCGGGAGAGGGGGCGGCTTGCGATGGACCGGCCGGGGTCGCATGCGACAGCGGTCTCTGGTGCGAGCATCCCCAGAACACCTGCGGCGCCAAGGACGTCGCCGGCAAGTGCGTCAAGGTGCCCGCCGCAGGGTGCCCCACGGAACTGGTGCAGTCGTGCGGCTGCGACGGCAAGACCTATCCGGGCGATTGCAAGCGCCAAAAGGCGGGCGTGCAGGAGATGAAGGACGGCCCCTGTTAGCGCTGCTTTGCGCGGCTAGAGCTAAGAGGAGGCCCGGCGCAAGATCCCGCCGGTGGCGAGACAGATTGGGCTTTAGCGCCCAACGCTTTTTCCAGGCACCGTAGTCGGCGCCAGAACTTGCGCGGGGCACACCATGCCTAAGTCTCCCCCAAAAAAACTAATCCTGGTTGTGCACGGGATCGGCGAGCAGGCGCCGGGCGAGACGCTGGACTATCTGGTCGGCGCCAGCGCGGGCAACGAACCGGCCCATCTGGAGTCCGAGGTCCGGTGGTTGAGGGAAGAGGAGCGCCCCGGCGGCCCTGCCATGGCCTCCAAGAGCAAGGACAGCGCAGCTGCCGCCGAAATCGCCGCCGGGGGCGGGGAAGACCCCGATGGGGACGATGAGGACCGCGAGGCGAAGCTATTCCCGGTCCATATCCGCCGGATCGAGCCCGTGGCGCCGGACGACGCAGAGCAGGCCCAGGACGTCGGCGACCGAAAAGTGTTCGCGGAGGTCTATTGGGCCGATCTCTCCCGGGGGCGCGAGGGCCTGCTAGGCACGGGGTACGAATTCGTCAAGGGCGTTCTGGGACTGGGGCACCTGGTGCGCGAGAATGCCGATCAGCTTTACCCACGCTGGCATCCGCTGAACTGGATGGCGCGGTTGTTCGTCTGGACATTTCACGGGCCCATTATCGGACTAACCGCGCTGTTGAGCGCGGCCGCGGCGGCAGCCTATGTCACGCATTCGATGGCCGGGTCCGACTTCGGCCAGGACTCGACAGCCGCGTGCAGGGACGCGGTTACCGCCTGCGGCGCAATTTCCGATTGGGCGACGGGAATTGTCATGTTGCTTATCGCAACGGCGGCCGCCTTGTTCGGCGCATGGGGCCGTCGACGGCGTCCTACGGTGGAGCCCAGCTATCTCTTCAGAATATTCGCGAACTGGCTGCTGATCCTCGGGATCGCCCTCGCCATCATCGTCCTATTGACCGGCTTTCCGGAGCCATGGCGCTGGACCGCGCTGCGCGATTGGATCACGGATTTTCCGAACTGGGCCGGGCAGACGCCCGCGAATGTCGCGGGTTTAAGGGGCTTTAGCTGGTTCGGCATGGGGCTGTTGACGGTTTTGCAGCTGCTCTGGTTTTTCACGCTGATCGGGCTCAGCATTCTGTTCATCGGACAGTTCCTGCTGAGCCGGCCGGGACTCGCGAGACTTGCGCCGGACATCCTCAAACCCAGATCGGCCGCCCGCGTGCTTTATCCCATCGTTATCGGCATGATGGTGATCCTGTGGGGTGTCGCAACATTCGCATTCACCGGCGCTGCAAAAGATTTTCTTGCGCCCCCCGCCGTTGCCGCGATCGTCTTTGAGCAAGGCGTCAGGATCATGTTCGTGACCGGATTGGTGGTCTTGGTCGTCGCCGGCACGGCCATGCTTGTCTGGGTCATCAGATGGCGCAAAACCAAATCGCTTCGCAGGGACCAAAAACCTCATTATCGCAAAACCGATGCGGTGAGAATTCCACGGCTCTTGGTCAACTCTTGTCTGGGCTACGTTCTGATTGGAACAGTTCTGGCCTTCACGGCCGCTGCACTCTGTGCGCGGTTGGGCATTTGGTTCGATTTTTGCTGCCCGCTCACCTCGCGGACTCCCGGCCCGGAGGGCGGGGGCCATTGGTTGTGGGAAAAAAGAATGGACATCATGCTCGGCCTGTTTACCGGCATAGGCTTGCTCTATGTGGTCGCCTGGAAGCCCGTCTCCACGGGGCTCGCCATCGGCAAGGACGTGCTCACCTATTTCAGGCGGGAGCCGGGCAAGAAAGAGAGCGATGACTGGTCATATCCGCTCCGCGAGCGCATTGAGCGCCGCTTCGACACGGTGCTGGACACCATGGTGGCCTCCGAGAAACCAACCGAAATCGAGGTGATCGCCCACAGCCTGGGAAGCGTAGTAGCGATTGAAGCGCTGCGCGGGGCGCCCGAGAAGGCGATGCTGACGTCCGCGCGCTTGGGCAAGGCTAAGCGCAAGCTCGCCACAATGGGTTCGCCCTATCTCCATTTGTTGGAGCGCTACTTTTCGAAGGATTTTGAGCATCCATCCGAGACAGAGATGCCGCTCGCGGAATGGCTCAACATCTTCCGGATCGACGATTTTGTCGGAACCGGGATAGGCAAGTTATCGGGCAAGCGGCCGGAGAACGAGTTCGTCTCTCCGGGCGGCCACACCGGTTATTGGACCGACAATCAGGTCCTCAAGATCCTGAAGGCCAAGGGCTTTCTTTAGGAGCGGCCACAGCCGCGCTCACTCTCCATCGGGACGGGGCAAAACCGGGAAATCCCTATGCGTGTCGTAGCCCGGCAGGGAAAGCGAGAAGTGCCACCATTCCTTCGGGTAGTTCTGGAAGCCCTGGGCCGCCATGGCCTCGACTAGGATGGTGCGCCAGCGGTGCTGCGCGTCACCGATCTCCGGGTTCGCCGTATGGCTCAGCGCGTCGAAGCAGTCGAAGCCGGTGCCCATATCCACGCTGTTGTCGGGCGCGGTGCAGCGCCCGGCCACGCCCGGCTCCGCAGCGGGGGCCGATGCGGCCTCGCCCGCGCGGATGATGGTCAGGTCAACCGCGAGCCCGAGCGAATGGCCCGACGGGGCGGCGATGTATTCCTGGGCCAGAAGCTCGGGCTTGGTCACCTGGGGGTAGTAGGCGGCCTTGCCGGGATCAGGGTTGGGCGCCGGAGACCGCGCCCAGTCCACGAAGGCGCGCACCGCACGGGCCGGCCGGTAGCAGTCATAGACTTTCAGGGAGAGCCCCTGGGGCTTCAGGGCGCGCTGCACCCGCTTCAAGGCCTGCGCCGCTTGATCCGCCAGGACGCATTCGCCCGCCTCGTAGCCCGGCGCCGCCCGGCCCATGAAATTGTCGGGCCCCGCATAGCGCATGTCCTGGGCAATGCTGGGGTCGACGTCGCGGAGATAGACGAAGCCTTGCGGCAGTCCGTTCCCGGCTTGCACGCTCGCAAGGACGGCCATGCATGGCAGTGCAAGGCTCAGAGCCGCGAGCCCTAGGTCCGATCTGATCCTCATGGCGATCAATATTAGCCAATCCCTAGCGGTCACCATGATTCTCTAACGCGTCCTGGATCGCCGGTCAGGTCCTAATCCGGCGCCACAGTGGGGCCTCCGGACTCCGTACAGGGGCGTGAGCCTTTGGGCAGAGGCTGCTATTTTCGCTGCGGGATGAGCTATGCGGGAGGATCGCAATGGCGGAAAGCGATGAATTGCGGGAACGCGCCAAGCAGCGCGCCCAGGAGATCGCGCCGCGGCCAACCATCTATGAGCGGGGAATGGTGTTTTTCATGCTGATCGTGCCCGGCGTGTTCGGCGGCATGTTCCTGGCCGATGCCCAATTCTACATCCGCGCGATCGCGAGCCTGATCTGGTTCGCCGGCTTCATCTACACGTTTTACTGGGTCCAGGTCCGGCAGCGCGCCCACGAAAAAGCTATCGAGGCAGAGCTGAAGAAGCTGTGGGGTTAGCGGTGGCGCCGGTCAACCGGACTTGTCGGCGGCGAACTCGGCCTCCAGTTCTTCCTCCAGCTTGACCAGGTCGGCGGGCAGCGGCATGCCAAACGCGCGCATTTCGTTCAGCTTCTCCCGGATCTGCAGATAGATCTCATGCCGATCCTCGGGCTGGTGTTCCATCTGGGTCACCAGCAGCGAGATCGCCGCTTCGAATTCGTCCAAATCCATCTGCTCACCTCCTCCAAGCGGCTGTCGGAACGATCGTGTGTCGCGGGCGGCGAGGCCCCATCTTCCGCGCCCCGATACCGTTACGCTTGACGCCAATCGAAGCCCCGGTCAACGGGATTCTAGGGCGCAACCCCGCTCCGGCGCGATCTGACGCAGCGCCACCACAGTCTCCGCATGGCTCCTGTCGGCACTTGATATATAGGCTCTCGGCGGCTTCACGTGAAACCTCGCGGACGCTGGGGCTGGGGCCGTCAGATCACCGTGAACTGACCCATCATTCCCGCATCCTCGTGCTCCAGAATGTGGCAGTGGTACAGAAATGGAATGGACTCGGCGGCCGGCCGATCGACGCGCAGCAGGATTTGAGCCTGCCCCTCCACCAGGAAGGTGTCCTTGAGACCCGTCGTCTCATAGGGAACCTTGTCGCCGTTCGAGGTGAGCACTTGGAAGGCGGTACCGTGCACGTGGAAGGGATGGGCCATCATGGAGGCCGAAACCTCCCATAGCTCGGTCTCGCCGCGCCGCAGTTCCAGGTCGACGCGGTCGGGACTGTAGGAGCGCCCGTTGATCGCCAGGAATGCGGCCGGGCCGCCGCGCCGGTGAGGCCCCCGCATGCCGCCGCCGCCCATGCCGCCACCTCCCATCCTGCCGCCGCCCATGCCGCCACCTCCCATCCTGCCGCCGCCCCTGCCGCCCCGTCCCATCATGCCTCTGCCGCCACCCATGTCGAGCTGGAGGCTGCGGGTCCGTACGGGCTCGCCCAGATCGGGCTTTGGTGCGCCTGGAAAGGTGTCGGGAAGCTGCGTCACGGCCGTCGGCTTCTGTTTGTCGGGGGCAAACCCGAGAATCTTGAATTCCCCTTCGCGGCCTTCGCCGGCCGGCGCAGGGGGCGCGGGCGAGTGCCCCCTCATCATGCCGCCCATCTGGCCGTTCCGGTCGGGTCCGCTCAGCAGCGCCACGGGCTGCCCATCCTTGAAGTCGGCGACAATCTCGATCCGCTCGGCTGGCGCGAGCGTGACCGAAGTTAGGGCAACGGGCTTGGGCAGCAGGCCCGCATCGCTCGCGACCTGATGAAACGTCCGATCATCGGCGAAACGCAGATGGTAGATCCTGGCATTCGATCCGTTCAACAGCCGCAGCCGAACCAGCCCCGCCGGCACCGACGCCGTTGGCCGGATCGCGCCGTTGACGAGAATGGTACCGGCGCGAAAGCCATGAATTTGGTCATGGCGGCGCTTGGAGTAGAGAAGCGCCCCATCGCTCCCAAAGGCGCGGTCCTGAATCACCATGGCGATGTCGTCGACACCATAGGTCTTCGGCAGACCGGGGTCGGGAGCATCGGGGTCGTCCACGATGATCAGCCCGGAAAGCCCGTGATAGACCTGCTCGGCGGTCTGGTTGTGGACGTGAGAGTGGTACCAAAGGGTCGCCGCCGGCTGGTCGACCGGAAGGTCGGGCTGCCAGGTCTTGCCCGGCGCGATCTCGATCTTGGGGCCGCCATCGACCACCGCAGGCACGTGCAAACCGTGCCAATGGGCGGTGACCGGCTCGCTCAGGCGGTTCACTACCCGCATGCGCGGGCTCGAGCCGCGCCTCATGCGCAGCACAGGGCCGAGATACGGCTGGCTGTAGCCCATTGTGGGCGTCTTGGCGCCGGACAGGAATTGGGAATTGCCTGCAATGGCCTCCAACGTGACCGGATCGCTGCCGGTTTCGACGAGCGGCGGGATCGGCAGCGGCGCTCCCCCCTCGGCAGCCCATAATCGGCGGGAGACATAGGGGAGGGCCAATACCGACGACGCTCCTGCAAGGAATGCGCGGCGGGAAAGGGCCAAAGGATTCTCCGGATTTACTGGTGGGTTCGCATCGCCCAATGAACCGCCAAATGCAGCTGGTTCATGGGAGTGCGCATTTCTAAGCGAAAGTTCCTTGGCGGTCCTTGATCTTTCCCAATCCGTGCAAATGGCGCCGCGGTTGCATCGGCAAGAGGTGAAGTTTGGTTTGCGGCCCGGCGCTGCGTTCCGATTGCCGGTGGGTTCAAGTCACTTGCAGATCTTCGCGCCCGAGGTGCAGACGGCAGTTGAGATCACGCCCTTCCAGCACACCGTATAGGAGGTCGCGGTGCGGGCGTTGGGCCGGTAGTAGAGGTTCGCATCCACCCTGGAGCGCCAATAGGGATTGGGCCGCATCTGATGGCCCTCGATGGTGACGCCCTGCGAGAGCCAGCCCGAACGGCGGCCCTGCTTGCGGCGCCAATCGGAGATGGTCTTCTTCAGCGCGTTCTGCGAGCGTTTCTGGGCGGCAGCCCTGGACCCGCCATCCCAGGTGACGCCAAACAAATGGCATTCCCGCTTGGGAGGTACGGGCGCGGGCTCGGCAGCGGGCTCGGCAGGTGGCTCAGCGGGAGATTCGGCGGCTGTCGCATTGGGCGCCTCGGACGTGGCCTCGACTTGGGCAAGTCCCGGCTGCACCCAGGCCACGAGCGCAAACGCGCCGCAAATTGTGATGGCTGACAGTATCGAACGCATGGCTCCCCCCAACTTCCAATTAAGCCCCAAGAACTATCACCGTGACGGGGGCGAAACAATGCGGACCTCGCCCCAAATTCACGCAGGCGCATGCTCGTCCTGGGCGTCCAGAGTACGCATCAGCCAATCCGCATAAAGCCGGCGCCAGCCCGATTGCGGGAGGGTCAGGAACCAGGACCGGCGCAGATCCCAGTTGTCGGCCATTTCGGCGAGCAGCGCGTCGTTCAGTCTGGATACGAAGCCGTACCCGCCATGGGAATAGACTGTGACTTCGCCGAAATGGAGCGCCTCGCCATTCCACATCAAGTCGATCCGGAGGTGATCGGTTTCGCCTGCTATTTGCTTTGCCATCTCGCAAACCTGGAAATGGGCGACCGGAAGTTCAAAATCCATCGGCAGTGGGCGGATCTTGGTCCCCGGCCAGCCGTCGTCCGTACGCCGCCCGCAGGAATTGTACCGGGCGAATTTGCTATGGTCCGTCTTGTGATCGACAATCGCGTTGAAGTGCGTGATCACGTCCCCAAAGACGAAGACGGCGAAATCCATGGGCGGTTGGCCGGTCGGGACCGCCAAATCCTCCTCGATGAAGAGCACCGGCTCAATGTCTTTATAGGCCCATTGTCCGCGAACGGCGTGCCATCGGAGTTTGAGCCAGTTCTGGGTCATGGCGTGCAACTTATCGATCTCCGGCGTCTCTGGACCCAGCTTGAGATTGGTGTTGCAGGCATGATTGGCCTTCAGAAAGCCCGGGCCGGCCAGCAGATCGGGCGGCGCTAGCCTGATGTCGTCGCCCCGCCAAAGAACCTTGGCGAAAGGAACGTCCGGAAAGTTGCGTGCAATATGGTCCTTGACCGCGAGCTTATCGCTCAAGAGCGTGAATTGCGGGTCGCGGTCGAAGATCTTCCGCCACAGGAATTTTTCCGTGGCGGTCCTCGGCAGGCAGATATTTGGAGCCAGTCCCGTACGCTCTATATGTTCCTTGTAGTTGCCCCGGTTGCAGAGGGAGAAAATCAGATTGAGCCCGTCAGCCTCCAGCCTTTTTCTCTTGGAAAACTTCATGTCGTGGACCGGGTCACGATGGCGGCGAGGCCGAGCGCCCCAAACGATGCGATCGCTGACTTGACTGGCTGCATGGCTTGCCCCGTTTCTCGGGGTTCAACAGGAATTTTCACCCGGCACGCAATGAAACAACACGAGCCCGCTCGTCTCAAGGGGGAGAGCCCTCGTCCTGGGCATCCAGCGTGCGCCTGAGCCAATCCGCATAAAGCCTGCGCCAGCCCGATTGCGGGTGGGTCAGGAACCAGGACCGGCGCAAGTCCCAGGCCTCGGTTATTTCCGCCAACAGCGCCTGGTCCAGAATCGCGACGAATCCGGCGTGGGCGTAGACCGTAATCTCTCCGAAATACAGGTCCTGGCCGTTCCACATCAGATCGACTCTGAGTTGATCCGCGGCGCCCGCAATTCGTTTCGCCACACCGAAGATTCGGGTCAGGCTCACTGGCGGTTTGAAGTCCTCAGGCACGGCGTCGAGTTTGGCGGAGCTCACTTCGATTTGCATGAGCCGGCCCGAGGCATGAAATCGTGCGTATCTGTGGCGCTTTGTTTTGTTATCCAGAGTCACGTTGAAATGCGTGACCTTGCCGCAACAAACATTAACGGCAATATCGACGATCGGCCCGCCGCCCTCACGGGCCAAATCTTCCTCGATAAAGAGCGTCCGCCTGATATTCTTGTAGCCCCATTGGCCCCTGTACTTCCATTTCTTTGGCTTGGTGTGGTGCCACCCACGAAGCCATCCCGTGGTGATGGCACGCAATTCGTCGATGTCGCGGGGCCGTTCGCCCAATTTCAGATTAAAGCCCGCGCCGTGGTTGGATTTTAGAATACCCGGTCCTTTCAGCAATACGGCGGGCGCCTGGTCGATGTTGGTTCCCTGCCAAATGACCTTGGCGGCGGGAATGTCCGGGCACAGATTCGCCACGTATTGTTTGGCGGCGAGTTTGTCGCTGAACACCGTGAATTGGGGGTTGTGGTCGAACAGCTTGCGCCAGAGAAACTTGTCACTGGCGCTTTTCGGGACGCAAAGGTTCGGACTGACGCCCACCCTTTGTGCGAATTCCCGAAACTGGTCCCGGTGCAGCAGCCCGAATAGAAAATTGAAGGCGCGGTTTTTGGAGTCGTGAGTTGCGGCCGGTGCCCTGGTCTTGCGAGTGATATCGGCGGGCAAGGCAAAGGTCCCCTTTGATCTGTCAGGCGAAGGTGGCCATGTAGGCCTCGGCGGCTTCAAGCGCGGTTTCGCCTTGGGCCGTCACGGTCCGGGTCCCGCGCCCGGTAGACGGCGCCGAAGCTCACAACATCCGATTCGATGTCCTGATGGATATATTGCAAGTTCAGGCTGCGATTGGCGAGCCCGGCATGAGTTGAACTTGGTTGAGCGACGGCGGCGAGGCCGAGCGCTCCGCACAAATGATAGCTGAAGAGATCGTTCGCGTTGCCAGCCCTCTTAAGCTATGGAAATAGGATCTGCCATCCGATTTCGCGTGAAACAACGCGCCGGCAGTAACGGCATCAGGCCTGAGAGCAGGGGCCCTGGGCGTCCAGGGTACGCCTGAGCCAATCCGCATAAAGCCTCCGCCAGCCGGTCTGCTTGTGGGTCAGGAACCAGGAGCGACGCAGGTCCCAGGCTTGCGTCATTTCGGCCAACAGCACTTCGTCCTTGTAGCGGACGAATCCTGCGTTGGAATAGACGGTTATCTCGCTGAAATGGAGGTCTTTCCCGTTCCACATCAGGTCGATTCGGAGGTGATCGGAGTTCGCGGCGATTCGCCTTGCGAAGTCGCACACGTCATCCGCGCTAACCGGCAGCTTGAAGTCCTCCGGCAGAGGCATCGTCTTCCCGCCACGCTGTGGACCCTTCGTCTCCCGGACAGCGCGCATGCCTGAGGGTTCGATCCTCGCAAACTGAACGCGGTCCGATTTGTGATCGAGCATCACAGTGAAGTGGGTGACGTTGCCGCCAAAGACATAGACGGCGAAATCGAGAAACGGCCCGCTATTCTCGCAGCCCAGGTCTTCCTCGATAAAAAGCATCCTAGGCACGTTCTTGTAGCCCCATTGGCCTCTGTACTTCCATTTCTTCGGCTTGGTGTGGTGCCAGCCGCGGTGCCAGCCCTTGGTGATGGCGCGCAATTCATCGAGGCGGCGTGGCTGCTCGTCCAGTTTGAGAAAAAAACCCGACCCGTAATTGGACTTCAGATAGCCCGGGCCGGCCAGCAGTTCGGGGGGCGCCTCGTCGATGCCTCTGCCCCGCCAGAGGACTCTTGCCGCGGGAAGATCGGGACAACGGCTCGCCGCATAGGTTTTTGCTGCAAGCTTGTCGCAGAACACCGTGAACTTGGGGTCGTGGTCGAAGATCTTGCGCCAGAGATATTTGTCCCAAATGTTTTCGGGCACACAGAGCTTCGGACGGCCGCCGACGATCCCGGCGAATTCGCGAAACTGATCCCTGTAGAGAAGGCCGAATAGCCCATCGAAGGCCAGGGCTCTAGCGGTAGGGGATCGGACCGGCGCCGCAGTCTGGTGGGCGATAGTGGCGGGCAAAGCTCGGGGCCTCTTTTCTGTCGGTCAGGCGAAAGCCGCCATGTAAGCCTCGGCGGCCTCCAAGGCGGCTTCACCCTGGTCCGTAAGCCTGCCGTGGCGGCGCGTGGTATCCAGCCCTTCGAAGAACAGCTTGCGATGGTTTTGGGCGGTCTCCGCCGCCAAGTGTTGTTCGGCCGCGGATAGCTGGCCGGAGTCCAACATGGCCTCCATGCCGTAGACGATGCGGGCAAGCACGAAGGTCGCGTGAATGATGCCTTCAAGCGGCCTTTCATCTTCGCGAAGCGGCGAGGAATGGCGCTCGTCATCGGCGTTCACGGCGACGCCCTCGATCGGCGACAATGCGAAGAGCACGCTATGGGCCCCTTCGTGGATCAGCGATGTGGCGCAGTCGACCACTGAAAAATCGAGTTCGCAGTTCTGCAGCACCGCCCCGAAGGCCCGCAGTGCCGAGGCGCCCTGAAAGCGCGCGTCCGGATCGGATCCATCTTCGATGGAGACATCGCGCGCCAGAATGATCGTGGTGACGATCTCCTCAAGTTCCGCGGCCAAGCCGGACGCGGCACGACGAATCAGGTCCAGTGCAGCGCGTATTTGGTCTCGGCGCGACGGCAGGCCGTCAGGGCGCGGCGCCACGTAGCGGAAGAGCGAGTCCTGCTCAGCCGAGAAATAGCCGGCAATGGTTTCGCAATCCCAAGGAAACTCTTCCGGGATGAAGCTCGTTAGCAGAATGCCGGGTTCGGCTGGGCCGAGCGTCAGGATCTGCCGGATCAGGGGCTGCACGTCGTCCAGCCTGCCATCTTGAATGGCTTCGACCAGCTTGAAGTGGAGCGAAAACATGAAGGGCGTCTCGCGCGAGCCCGCGCGTGTTCGCGAAAGCAGCGCCTTGGCTTGCCGCTCGGGTATCTCGAAATGCTCTCCGCAAGCACTGAACATGTGCTCGAAACTGAGCGCAAAATCACGGTTCAGGATCTCGCGGAGAGCAATTCCGGATTTTCGCGACGGCAAAAACAGCGGTGGTCCAAGCTCGCTCACGCCACACCTGTTCGGTCAGGCACCAGCCTGTAGCCGCTCCATCAATCCAGAATTCGTCGCTTGGAGAGGAAGAAACTGGTGAGCGACGCGAAATACTAGAAACTCAACTTTTTGCCACACTTCCCGGTGCCGGTCTTACGGCCATTGGCGGCGGTTCCGAGAGTCTTTGCCACGTCGAATCTCTCTAAAAGCTTTTGCCGTTTTTCCGTACCGGTCTTGCGGCCATCTGCAGCTGTTCCAAGAATTTTTCCAGCCTCTACTTGGATTTCGGACATCGGTGTTGCCTCCATAAGCGCCCTTGTTCTCAGCGGCGCCATGATATCCGGGGGCCATTTCGCAGGGAACTAGTCTTAAGTTGTGCTGGAGATATTCGCGGCGGCCACTGGGCCCAAGGCCTTGGAGCGACGAGCTCGTGTCTCACGGGCTCGGGTGCGGTTCGCTCGCGTCAAGCGTGCGCCTGAGCCAATCCGCATAAAGCCTCCGCCAGCCGGTCTGCTTGTGGGTCAGGAACCAGGAGCGACGCAGGTCCCAGGCTTGCG
>Ga0209633_10002311_pt1 | contig 18577 bp, 13 predicted proteins | sample Cruoilmetagenom1_FD_187290 | JGI IMG/M metagenome (GOLD analysis project Ga0209633, IMG submission 187290) | Oil polluted marine microbial communities from Coal Oil Point, Santa Barbara, California, USA - Sample 1 (SPAdes) (version 2) | ecosystem: Environmental > Aquatic > Marine > Oil seeps ... | reverse complement strand
CTTCGTCCAACATACCAATCAAGGTCTCACGCCTGCAACACATGCTTGGATCGCCAAACAACGACAGCCCCATACTAAAACGTTATGTTACTATTTTAGTGAAATGAATATTTCAGAGATTAACACCATATTAGCTGAATTAGAACCGGATTATATGGAATTCAATTCTTACGTACGGCGTCAAGATGTTACCGTAATATTCTCCATTGAGGGAGGACCTAAAGAAGATGAATTTTTTGTCCTGCGTTTCAGGAACGCGGTAATCACTTTTTTACCTGGAATTCTTCACGCCTCGGTGAGATTGCAGCAATTGTCACCATCAGATTCAGTAAAGTATGTACCAAAAACAAGCTTCGACGAAGAAGAATTTGGGGATGAGGGCTTTACGGTTTGGGTGTTCACAAAACCAGATGGTGAAAGATTAGGTTACTTTGTGGCTGCGGAGGAAATTACCGCCGAGTGGGTAAAACGTGAAGCTTTGGAAATATAACAAGGAAATTCGAGCAGACCGCCGCATAAACCACTGCGCCTCTCAATTACGGCGTTATGCGTAAAAATGACATGCAACGAGTTCTAATATCTGTAAACTCGGGATCAGGAAAATCCACCTTAGAGAAGACTTATGTTGCAAGTGCTGATCACAAGTGGAGTTCAAACGATCAACCTTGAATATACTAGGCCTTAATTCAGAAGGAGTACAAAATTGCCAATGCAGCACCATGATTCTATATATGGCACAACCGTAGTTGATGAGCCGGTATTACAGGACTTGATTAAAAGTAAGGCTGTACATAGGCTTAAGGGAATCTCGCAACATGGGATAACTGCTTTGATTGGTATCACACCTCAATTTTCTCGCTTCGATCACTCAGTAGGTGCGATGCTATTAGTGCGCCGTCTTGGCGCCTCACTTGATGAACAGATAGCAGCATTACTTCATGATATAAGCCATACGGCATTCAGCCATGTTATTGACTTTGTTTTTAATGATCATAATGGTCAAAGCTATCACGAAGATAAGAAACTGGAGTTTGTTGCTGGCTCGGATATACCAAAAATACTTGCCAGGTATGATAGAGATTGGAATAATTTCATGGATGAAGGTAAGTTCAGGCTTCTTGAGCAGGAATCTCCTGCGCTCTGTGCTGACAGGTTAGATTATTTTCTAAGGGATTTAGAATTTCTCGGATTAGCGCGTAATGATGAAATACGTGCAGCTGTTGAATCTCTTGAGGTTAGAGATGGTAGAATTGTGGTAAATCACCAGGACGCCGCGCGTTGGATGGCATATACTTTTATTGAAACAGATCGTGCAAGTTGGTCTAATTTTAGAGAGGTGGGACTTTATCAGCTAACCGCTGAGGCCATTAAAATAGCGCTTAAACTAGGGATTGTTAACGATGATGATATCTGGAGTTCTGATGATATCCTATGGGACAAATTAAGCACTGCAAAACACCCTGATATTATGAAATACACTGACCTTATTACACCAGGTACCCGTTTTACCTGGGATGACAAGAATCCTGTATTTCGTGTGACAACGAAGATAAGAAGTATAGACCCACCAGTAACTACTCAACACGGTGTAAAACTTTTATCTGATCTTGATACAACCTTTAAACGATACCGGCAAAAGTATATATCTGGGAAACAGGGTTTATGGCCAATGGGTGTGGTCGGTGCATTCGTTAGCCCAGCCTAACAAGCGACTGTATGTTGATAGCGTAAATTCCTGAATAAAGATTGGAGAATTTTATTATCGGTATATAACAACAGGTACTTTGCACTGCACAGTACTGTTTATGAATTATAGGTGGCATCAATGTATTATTTTAAATCCTTGGTTGCAAGAATGATAAAGATTGGACTATTAAATAGAATTCTGGACTATAAATTACTTTTCGTGATTCCCATTTTAATGCTGGAATGTGGATGTGCAATACATTCCAGTAATCGTATTACACAGCAGCGTTTAATAGAAAAAGGCCCGGTAGGGGCTTATCGCTGGGTGGTGGAATCCCCCAGTGGGGTTCACTTTCAATTTGTTCAACGCATACCGGATCAAACAAGAGCATTTTATATGGCGAGAGAGTTTTCAACTGCGGCTGCAAATAAATATGCAACAGCCTGTATTTTTCAAGCTATATTAAACAATAATTCTAAGAATCTAGTGATAAAAACAGATCTGTCCAGCTGGAGAGTTATCCAAAATGGTAAAAAATCACCGCTTCCTCTTGAACGAGATTGGCAGAAAATATGGAAAAAAATGAATATTTCAAATAGCGGAAGAATTGCCTTTCGATGGTCACAATTTCCTACAATTCAAATAGATAAACCTGGAGATTGGTTTCAGGGCATGACTGCTGCCAATCTTCCTCCAGGCTCTAAATTTGATTTATATCTAAAATGGTATGAAAATGATAAACCCCGTGAGGCGGTAATTCATAAGCTTCAGTGTGCAGATGATCGAAGACTTGTCAAATAGAGTTTGAGGAGAACATGGCGTGACAAATTCAATAAATATCGTTAGACAGAGCTTACTCATATTATTTCTACTTGGCTGGGGTATTTACGCCGTCGCCGCAGGAAACAATATACGCCCCTTAAAAAATATCCTCCCAGCCCCTTCATTTGCATTAGCCGATCTGGATGGCAATATTCAACATCTGAAAGATTACAGAGGAAAAATAGTTGCCGTCAACTTTTGGGCCTCTTGGTGTCCACCCTGCAGGAAAGAATTACCCTCGATGCAACGCACTTACGATGCATTCAAGAATAAAGACTTCGTTATCTTGGCGATAAATGTGGGTGAAAAATGGGATACTGTTGCACCTTTTCTTGACAATTTATCAATAAAGTTTCCAGTCCTTTTTGATTCTAAATCTAAGATTATTGAACAATGGAAGGTTCTGGGCCTACCAAGCACGTTTATATTGGACAGAAAAGGGAATATTACACATCGATTTAATGGCGGACGCGATTGGAATAACCCAGGCTTCCGTAAAGCCCTACTTAAGATTATCAAGGCTAAATAATTTTGTCGGCACTGTACAAATAACTCTGTAACTGATTAATTAAAAGGAATAAAATTACAGATAAGGTCATTCCCACATAGGTTAAGCGCGAAACCAGCGATCCGGACTATGGATTCCGGCTCAAAAAATGCCGGCATGAAGCAACTTTCAGTTATGTCATGTTATTTAGAGGTCAATCTTCTTTATCTCAAGTTCAGGTTAACTTCTACTGTAGTGCTCTAAAATTATACGCAATGCATCCGTAAAAATTGGCTTGCTAATGTAGTCATTCATACCTGCCTTTAAATAAAACTCACGATCCCCTGTCATGGCATTCGCAGTCATGGCGATAATGGGGATGGACACTCCTTGTTGCCGAAGTTGCTGCGTAGCAGTAATACCATCCATAACTGGCATTTGTATATCCATAAAGATTAACTGAAATTGATTTTTATCCTGGCAAAGGTCAACTGCATGTTGGCCATTCTCTACCACGGTAATATTATGCCCAAACTTTTTGAGCATAGCCAGGGCAATCATCTGGTTGGTTTTGTCATCTTCGACAAGAAGAATGTTCAAACTTTTGGTCTCGGCAGACTTCAATAGTAATTCATGTGCCGGCTTATCTATAGTAAGTTGTTCGGATGAAATATCATTTTTAATCAGGGGCAAGTCAACCCTGAAAACAGCACCGCCACCAAGCTTACTACTAACACTTATTGTGCCTTTCATTACCTCTACAAGACGCTTGCTTATGGCAAGCCCCAGACCTGTGCCACCGTGCTGGCGAGATACCGAAGAATCTACTTGATTGAATTTTCCAAAAATAAAATCCAGCTTATCTTCCGGTATACCTTTACCTGAATCCTTAATTGTAAATATCAAGCGTTCACCCTCAATATATACCGAAAATTCAATCTCACCGTTTTCTGTAAATTTTATCGCATTACCCAAAACATTAATGAGTATTTGGCGTAGGCGTAGTCGGTCAGCTTCGATCAACTCTGGTAAGTCATCGGCAAAGGCCACTCTTATCATGTTGTTATTATCTGCCAGTTTTAGTGACATCAGACTCAAGACATGGTTCAGCTCACTACGTAAGTCAAAACTCACAATGTCCAGGTCAAAGCGCCCTGATTCAATACGCGACAGGTCCAGCAGGTCATTGATCAGATGCAACAACTGTTCACCGGACTGATATATCACAGACAGGTGTTGCTGCTGCTCGTCATTTAATGACGTATCATGAAGTAGCTGGGTAAAACCCATAACAGCATTAAGCGGCGTACGCAGTTCATGGCTAACGGCTGCCAGAAATTCTGTTTTTGACAGATCCGCCTCCTCTGCCTTTAACCGTGCCATGGCCTGTGTCTTTAATAACTCTTTATAGTGTGTGATATCACGCAGCACAACAAAGGCTAGCAATTCTCCACGATAAGGGGCAAAACCTGCACGTATTTCAATCGGAAAACAACTGCCATCCTTTCGACAGGCCTCAGCTTCAAGGGGGAGATTGGTGGGGTTCTTTATATAAGCCATAACATCATCATGGCACGATTTGCTTATGATGGCTGCCACTGGACTACCGGTTAATTCATCAACAGGGAAATCCGTCATCTCACAAATACCACGATTAGCCTCTATAATAATGCCATCATGGTGTAAGACAATACCCTCAAATGACGCATTGGCCAACGCACTCAGACGTTGTTCATTTTCGCGAAGTTTCTCTTCTGTTTGTCTATGCGATAAGACCTCTCCCTGTAATTTATCGACTAAATCGACATTGTAGAAGCGTAGCAGCAAAGACTCCTTTATCAGCTTATTCATGCGGTTCGCCATTACCAGCATGAGCAATAGAAACAGGCAGTGTATGATTGCCACCGCGACGTAAATATCGCTTTCATGGCTGAGCATATGTGCTATATAGGGTAAGTCTGCTGCAAGGGCAAAACTGTAGTAGACCTCTTTTACCGATGATAGTACCGGCACTGCCCCCATGGCCATGCCTGCAATAATAAAGCCTACGAATAATTCATATCGCAGTGCCTCGTGAGGTACCAATATGACGCCGGCCAGACCCCACATAATACCTGTTACAAATGCCCCGATACCAAATACCCAATTCCAGTATCTGGTTATATGCTTTTCTTTGTTGGCCCGGAAGTAGAAATAACTGCCGAGTTTCAGCAAGGCAATCATGCCGACAGCAGCAAGCCATACCAATAGCAGCCTGTGATCACTCTTTGTCCACAGTAGGACGCATAATATAAATCCTGCCGTTAGGTGAAAAAGTGTATTGAGCGGCAGATTCTGGTACAACATCCGCATTTGTTCAGTCGAAATCTTCTGCTCAACTTCCGACGGCTTTGTTACTTTTTGTGTAAAAATATCCATATCGATTCTGACAGCTACTCTACTAATATTCTCTGTTTCCCAGGCTTCGCCAAACCTATTATATTAAAGATGATTTATATACACTGAGCCCCTATAAATAAAATAGCAGTATTTCATCTATCCGTATATTATAGTTCCAATATCATATTTCACTTAATTTATGAGTCCATGCGTATACCTCGAATTTATCTGGCAGAGCTTTGCCAGTCCCAAAGCAATATAAGCCTGGGCAAAGAAACAAGCCGTTACCTCCTGCAGGTACTACGTTGTAAATCTGGACAGGAATTACAATTATTTAATGGTAGCGGACTACAGTGCCAAGCTACACTTGAGATAAACAGCAAACACACTGTTACTGTCAAGCTCGCTGAATGTCTCTCTATAAACCGTGAATCACCCCTGCTCATCAGACTGGCCCTCGGCATCAGTAAGGGTGAACGCATGGACATTGCTATACAAAAAGCGGTCGAACTCGGAGTAAGTGAAATAGTACCCCTGCAGACTGAGCACAGCGTAGTTAAACTGAGCAATGAGCGGGCAATTAAACGCCGGCATCACTGGCAAGGTATTATCACCAGCGCCTGCGAACAGTGTGGCCGTAATACTCTGCCACAGTTACACGCGGTGCAGCCGCTTAATGACTGGCTTGCACAGGGGCGCAGCGGTGCGAGCTGGTTATTTTCACCTCAAAGTGAACAAACATTATCTCAACAGCCAAAGCCGGAGCAGGGTGTTAATATTCTCATTGGACCGGAGGGAGGCGTTTCAGAAACGGAGATCAGGAAGGTCTGTAACAGCGGCTTTACCGCAATTAATTTTGGTCCGCGCATTCTTCGTACTGAAACAGCTGCGATTGCCTGCATAAGTGCGATACAGACCCTCTGGGGTGACCTTGGTTAATCTGTCCTAAAGAAACAGCTTGCTAAATTATCTGTAGTTGCAGCAGGCGTTGTTCTAAATCATCCAGATCCGGTACCAGCAATGTCTCTTCATTCAACTGTACATAATCTGCAATCGATGACCTTGGATCCGCAGGCTCCTCATCACGGCTCAGGTGCTTTTCCTGGACAACCTGTAAGTGTGGAATGCCCTGGGTCACGATAGCAAAATGGGGTAGTTGTGGATTACCGTTCAGGGTATTCAGTATGGCGATACGGCTGTTTTTCTGTAAGGGTGCGACCTGACCACCGCTAGCCGCCTCAAAAGAAATCAGTGGTACGCGCAAATCACGCCAGTTCATATGGCCTAAAAACCACACCGCTGCATTCTCGGCTGGTTCAAAGTCAGTATAGGCCACCACCTCTGCAACAGCGGCATTCGGCAATAATATCTCTTCACCGTAGACTGGTATTAAAAGACAGTGAACCGCCTCTATTTTCTTTCCATAAATGGCCTTGGTTGCACCACTACTGGAATGCACTTGTTCTTTCATATCAACCTCGGTATTACATAAATTTGTATTACAAGGCATGTCTCAACCTATAAGAGCAAGTGCCTTTGAGTCGTCTTCCAGTGTCCCTTGCTAGTCACACAAAAAATAGACGCCGCATTATTGCCAGCATATTAATGCATAACGGGATTAGCATATTTCTCTTAATGTATCTTGGTTGATTTTCTGACATAGTTGTTTCGCCAAGACCTCAGGGTCACCAGTAAACTCGCTCACACCGGTTTTTAAAATACTTTCCGGCATAGCGCTGATAATACAACTATGGCTATCCTGTACCCAGACATGGGCACCCTTTTGGGCCAGATACTGGCAACCCTTCTTTCCATCATCGCCCATGCCACTGAAAATAATGGTATTACATCTTCCTGGATAACGGTTAACCATATCGATCAAAATTTGATCAATTGATGGAGAATAGGAGGCGAGTTTTTCAATTGGTTCCAGCTTGATTGCGCCAATCGGGTTGATCGTCAGGCGTTCAAATACCGGTGCCACGATCACCTCGCCATGGTGCAGCACATGTCCGTCTTTCGCCGTCATCACATGTAGCGGCGTAACATCATCCAGCTGTTTCGCTAATAACGCGACAAAATTAGCCCCCAGGTGCTGTCCCAGAATAAAGGCCGCAGGCAGGTCTTCTGGCAAAACCGCAAGAAAACGCTTTAGCATTTCCGGCCCCCCCAGTGAGGCACCCAAGACCCAGACATTTTTTGCCATGCCGGCTCTTTTGTCGATAAAGACCGGAGGCAGCTCTGCAATCAGGCTTTCATAATTTCGATCAATCGTGGACTCACCATCGATCTCCGGCCGGGTCAACACCACAATCTTTTGCAGAAGTTTATTAAACCACTTATCCATTACCCGTGGTTCATTAACGGTCAGGCCACTAACATCATTAAAAATGATTGGCAACTCCGTTTGATCAAGCAAGGCATCCAGCAGAACACTCATCTCGTCCGAGTCTTCATGAAGATCGAGTAAAACGACATCCGCTGCGGTCTTGGAAAGCCTTTTTAACAGCAGGCGGGAGAGGGGTTCACATAGGCTGACATGCAGGCCATTCTTGCACAGTGCGTGTTCGAGGTAACTCCTCTGCTGAATCGAATCGGAGATCACCGCAATACGAATGTTCTGAATTTCCTGTAAATGCATCGTGTGTGAATCCACCTGTACGCTATTGACCTCAACACCATTACCGGGCAGTAAGATTTTTTGCTGCGTTAATTCTGTCGGGTAACAGGCGTTCATTTTGTAATTAGGTTGTGGATACTTTCAAGTAACTCGATCTCATTATAAGGCTTACCCATATAATCATTGACGCCAATACCCAGCGCCCGCTCACGGTGTTTTTCGCCGGTGCGCGAGGTGATCATAATGATTGGAATATCCTTCAGGCTCTCATCGTTACGCATATTGGTTGCCAGCTCAAAACCATCCATACGGGGCATCTCGACATCGAGCAACAGGATATCGGGGCGGACATCCTGTAGTTGCGCCAGGGCATCGACACCATCTTTTGCAGAGATAGCTTCCATGTCATTACGCTCCAGTAGACGCGTGGTCACTTTACGCACCGTTATGGAATCATCCACCACCATGATGACCGGCTTACGTTTAACGACAACCTCTTCAGCCGCTTTGTTAAGCACATCAATCTCATTGCGTTGCGCATTCGCAAGACGTATTAGCACCCCCAGGTCCAGAATCAGAACCACACGACCATCACCCATGATGGTCGCACCGGAGATCCCACGCAGCGTACTCAATTGCGGGCCGACCGGCTTAACGACAATTTCACGACTACCAATCAGGCCCTCGACCTGAATGGCCGCATGCAACTCTCCACTCCGCACCATGAGTAGTGAGGTATGTTTATGTTCATCACCCAGGCGCGGTTCACAAATACCCAGGACTGAGCCGAGGTGCATAAACTGGCTATCTTCATTTAACCAGTGATACACCGGGTTGTCCTCCGCATGGAGCTGTTTCAATACATCATTGGAGACTCGCTCAACCCCCTCGACACCCAGCAGAGGGATAGCAAACAGATCATCGCCTACATTGACCATTAAGGCGCGCGTGATCGATAGCGTCAAAGGCAGATTTATGGCAAAGCTGGCGCCCTGGCCTTTGGTGGTATCGATATTGAGGGTGCCACCCAGCTGCTTGATTTCATTGTTGACCACATCCAGACCGACACCACGCCCGGCAATCTGGGTGACTTCAGTGGCGGTACTAAAGCCGGACTCGAGAATAAAATCCAGCAGTGCCTGGCCAGAGGTTCTGGCATCCGCCTTTAGCATGCCGCGGCTAACAGCCTTTTCACGGATAGCCTCAAGGTCGATACCGGTACCATCATCGCGCACGCGAATAACAATATCTGAGCCTTCTTTGGTGACGGTTAAAAATATATTGCCCTGTTCCGGCTTGCCCAAGGCGACACGCTGCTTCGGCTTTTCAATCCCATGGGCGATCGCATTGCGTAACATGTGTTCGAGCGGCGACAGAATGCGCTCCAGCACATTTCGATCAAGCTCGTTATCTGCACCCACAATATGCAGCTCAACTTTTTTATAAAGCTCCTGTGCCGTCTGCCGCACAATACGGCGCAGACGGGGTACCTGTCCGATAAACGGTACCATACGCGTACGCATCAGGCCTTCCTGTAACTCTGTATTGACGCGCGCCTGTTGTACCAGCAATGTTTCACTCTCTCGCGTCAGGTTGGTCAATATGCCACGCAGGCTATCAAGGTCATTCAGTGATTCGAGCATGCCGCGTGATAAAGTTTGCATTTGGGTAAAGCGATCAAACTCAAGAGGATCAAAGTCTTCCTGTGCGCGGCCGGATGTCTCTTCCAGACGATACTGAATTTGTGCCTCGGCCTCCATTTCAAACTGACGTAACTGGCCGCGTAGACGTGAGATGGTGTCGTTAAGTTCCTGCAGGTTGTAACGAAAGGCGTTACTCTGTTGCTCAAGGCGAGAGCGATAAATACTGACTTCACCCGCAAAGTTGACCAGATTGTCGAGCAGGTCCGCACGTACACGCACCTGTTCACGGCCACGTGCCTCAACCGCCTTTGATGGCGCAACCTCCATCTCGCCCGTTCGATCAGGAACATTTTCTACTGGATAGGTTTCCGCTTCCACCAGTATGGGCTTTGCCGTCCCCATCTGAATAACGTTATCGGTCATTTCCGTGGCAACAACCTGCATGGATTCTTCTGCGCTTATGACATTGGGGGGCGACACTTCTTCCTGCTGCTCATCGTTGCGCGGAGTCTCAGTTATAATCTCAGGCTCCAGCTCAGTCTCTGCACCGACTACCTCAAAGCCTGCTATCTCAGCTTCTGGCCCTGACGTTCGCGGCCTACCGGAGACAATCGCCTCTACCGCATTGATTAAGTCCGTTGCAGCGGGTATAGACTGCTGGTAACGAACCTGCTCCAGCATTGTCGCCAGGCGATCATGTGCCTGTTGCATGACATTAAACATTTCATCGGAGGGTGAGAGTCGATCCTCCACTACTGCCGTTAACATGGACTCAATGCTATGACTCAAATCACCAATGGCCAGGATACCGGCCATGCGTGAACCACCTTTAAGGGTGTGCAGCTGGCGCTGCAAGGCCTCAATGTAACTATGATTTTCGATATCCTGCATCCATTCATGGATGGTCTGGTCACTTTCATCAAGAATTTCGGTGCCTTCTTCCAGAAAGATCTCGACCAGCTCCTCATCGTAGTCCGCAATATTTTCTTTCATTGCAACGGCAGGGACAGGTGTGGCTTGTGTTGATTTGGCGGCATCATCCAGCTCGGTCTTTACTTCTGCCGGCGTCATCATTTCCAGGGTAGGGGTTTCAAAGCGCAGATCATCAAAGGCTCGATGTATCCTGACCAGCAAGGCATCATCGTCCGGCATCTCATCACCGGCATTTTCAAGCGAATCGGCTACAGCGCGTGTATAGCTCATTGACTCCTGAATCAGATCGATCAGGGCCCGCGGGACCGGCAGGTGATTCGTTTGCAGATACTTCGTATATTTCTCAAGGGTGCTAAATAACTCTACCAGGTTACTCACCCCTGTAGTCCGTGAACTGCCATTCAGGGTGTGCAAGGCACGAATCAAATCATGGCTCACCTCGGTGAGGCCATCTTCATCCCAGGCCGTTAAATATCGGTCGAGACTACTGAGGTGACTATTAATCTCTTTTCGGTAAATGTCCAATAGTGCCGGGTCAATATGTGGTATTTCTATAATAGCATTCAAACCCTCAGGCATTTTTTGCGTCAGGGAGATATCCGGCATGTTACTGTCGAGCTGCTGCAGATCGATGGGCTTATCGTGGCTGAGTGCCTCGGCAAATTCCATCAGTGTATAAATAGACTGTGGTGGCGGCTTGTGACCACTCTTGAACAACTCAAACATCATGGGCAGGCTCTCAGTCGCCTTCTCCAGGATGGCAAACATTTCGCTGCCAGGTGTTACCGTCTTATCGAGTACACGGTTGAGCATGTTTTCAAAGGCCCAGGCAAACTCACCCACATCGGTGGCGCCTACCAGTCGGCCACTACCTTTTAAGGTATGAAAGGAACGACGCATCTCCCGCAGACTTTCTTCATCCGCAGGATTCGCGCGCCAGATGGGCAGGAAGCTGGTGATGTTGGCTGATTCTTCCTCGGCCTCTTCCAGAAAGATTTCAATAATCTCGTCATCAAGGTCATCTGCCAGGGGACTGGTGGACGTGTTTATAATCTCGGCTGGCGGTGGTGCAGCGACTTCCGCTATGCTGGCTTCTTCAAATTCAACCTCGGGGACGGTGGCGGTATCTTCAATGTCATGGTGTATGTGTGTGTCGTCTGCCTGAATACCGGCCTCGGCAAATAAGTTCAACAAGGCGTCTCGCGTCATGTACAGGGTATTTTTCACCCCCTCATCCAGGCTGATTTCCTGTTTTTGAATTTTGTCAATCAAGGCACTCATATCCTTGATGATTTCGACAGCCTGATTCAGGTCGCTGGTTTCGGCACGATGTTGGGCATGAAGACAGACCTCCTGCAACAGCTCTGCCGTTGAGGAATCGTATGGGTCATTCAGCCAGAGTTCCAGGGCCTCACCAATACGTTCCACACCAAAGGCCTCTGCAATACTAATTTCATTGGTATCATTAGTAATGGCCTCCGGTAAAGCATCGCCAAAATCAATCTCGAGCTCTAAGCCACCGGACTCTGATGTCAGCTCGTTACCGGCTTCAAATCCATCATCAAGCGTGAAATCTGGCTCTGAATCGAGGCCTTCAAGGGTTAAGCCGTCACCCAGTTCCAGCCCTTTGCCGTCCAGCACCAGAGAGTCTTCATCATCCAGCAGGGGGGCAACAATATCGACTTCGGTATCATCTTCATCGTCGATGAGCAGCATCTCATCGGCCTCACTAATCTCAGGCAAGTCGATGAGTGTGGCATCATCATTGGTTACCGTGGTATCTGCCAGAGGCGCTACAGCCTCCTCGCTATGCTCCTCTTCATCGAAGGCCCCTAGCAAATGTAGCCGTTCTTCGGCAACATCCAGGATCGCCGTCGGGTGACCCCAGCTATCCACTAGTGATTCCATATAGTATTCGATGCTACTAATCGTATCGGCTAGCGCATCCAGCTCTGCTTCGTTAGGCATCTTCTCGCCAGTCAGGACCTTGTGGCGCACATAGTTTTCCACCGAATCGATCAGTAGCTCGGCACGTTCAAGATTCAACATTGATAGACTGCCACGAATGCGATCCAGCATGCCGGGGACATCCTCCAGCAAGGAAACATTTCGTGGCGACAGGCTAAAATTGTTGACTGAGTGTTTTACTTTATTAAGTTCATTACATGCCTCCGTCAGTACCGAGGTCATTAGCTGACGGAATTCCGGGTCACGCATGCGGTCTTCGTGTCTATCATCCCCTGAAGGCCTTGCGCCCTGCCCGCCCGGTTCCTTCAATGACTGCTCAATGGTGAGAATGGCGCCGGCGATATTCATCAGGCTGGCATCGTCCACCCCGCGCTGCCCGGCGACCATGGACTGCATAACAGTCACCTGTTCCTGTATGGTCTTGCGCTGCGTGCCAAAACCCAGCATGCCGAGGGTATCGGCCATTTGGTTCAGCTTTAGGCTCATGTCACTGAGGGCATCGAGGTTGCGCTCTTCGGCGCGCACAAAGACATCAAGATTGTCTTTCACCTGGGTAAGGTCATCGAGTAAGACACTGGCAACGGTCTGCATCAACTCGGCATTGGGTGCCCTCAACTCGGCACGCGCCTGGTCCAGGCGCTCTGCATCGGGCAGCGCCTGCTCCAGCTTAAAGGCCTGTTTGATTTCATCGACCAGCGGTGTTCCAGAGTCACTCTGCGCAACATAGTAGAGCAGGTTTTTGACCAGGTCATCGGGCGGGAGTGTGTGGAAAGCGGACTCGCCCTGATCAATAACGCGTTTGATCTGTCGGTCAACCTGCCCCATGAGCAATTTGACCGCAACACCAGTCTCCAGATGTTCGGACTGTAAACCCTCGAGAATCCCCTGTGCCGTCCATAATAGACGCGCCAACTCCGAGTCTCCCGCATTGTTACGCAGCTGCTGCAATACATTGGAGATTCGCTTCAGGCCACCCGCAACATCACGGTCCCGAAACCAGTCAAGTAGCCCCAGATGGAATTGATGACGTAGCTTCTTGGCCAGTACCTGAATATCTGTCGCCGTTACAGGGACCTCTGCTTTGGGCGCCACCGCCGACATATCCGGTGTGAACAGGGCATTCTCACTTAGCAGTGCCTCATTTCGTGCAGCACGCATGTCATTTAAAAGAGGTAACAAAACGACCGGCACATCATCATGACCCGCCTGTATATGTTCGAGATAATCCGGCAGTTGTACAATACCGCGCATCAGCACTTCATAGGCATCATCACGATTACCAACCTTATCCCCCAGTAGTGCCTTGGTCAGATGCTCCATCTCTTCGGCCAGCATGGAGGCACCGTACAGTTCCACCATTTGCAGGGTGCCGTAGACCTGATGGATATAGTTCAAACAGAAACGCAATTGTGAGACATCATCCGGTATCTCTACATAGGTCTCAAGCGCAAGCCGTGCCTGCTTGAGTGTTTCATCAATCTCGGATTTCACCCAATTAAGGGTATTAATATCGAGACTTACACTCATACAATCTTTCCTTTGCCTTCGCTTTTACGCCGAAAAACCAGTGAGCCTTTGCAGGACAAATTCTCCAGTTCAGGATGGTGCCAGTCAAAAATTTCACCGGCACCCAGAATTAACATGCCACCGAAATTCAATTGTTTTACCAGATTGTCCAGGATCACAAGGCGAGTGTGACGTTTGAAATAGATCAACACATTCTGGCAATAGATCAAATCCATTAAACCTAGCGGACTGCCTTCCAGCTGCAAAAGATTAATGCGTGTAAAACAAATACGTTTACGAATATTTTCATTAATCTGGTAACGAGCGGCCTCTGTCGGTGTGCAATAACGAGCACGCCAGTGTATGGGCATATTTGTCATTCGGTTCACGGGATAAACTGCCTTACGTGCAATCGCCAGGGCATCTGTACTGATGTCGTTAGCCGTAATTCCCAGCTGATAGTCCTGTTGCGTATTTTGAAAATAATCGTCCGTTAGCATTGCCAGTGTGTAGGCCTCTTCGCCGCTGGCACAACCAACACTCCAGTAGTGTAGCTGCACAGGCCTGCCATCTTCAGCTCTACAGGTCGGCAGAAAGACATCACGTATAACGGACAATGCATGCTCATCACGATAAAAACGGGTCTCGTGTACGGTGAGACGATCCACCAGTGTCTCCCACTCCACCCTGCCTGCTGCACCACGAAGCAAATAGTCTAAATAGGCCTGATAGTCTGCAAAACCTTGCTCGCGCATACGTACTGATAAACTCGTGAGCAGAAAGGATTTTCGATTCGCCGGTAAATTAATCCCTGTACGCGCCTCCAGCAAAGTGACCCACTGCGAAAACTCGGTATCCCCCATCGGCACGACCTGTGAGTAACGCCAGGGTGCCGCGGGAATATTGTGTTGCGGAGCCACCATGAGGTATATCCCTTCCCGTGATTAAGCGGGAAGTTTGAAGTTGGTTACGGAGTGACGCAGCTCATTTGCCAACTCTGCCAGATTACCGATCGAGGCCGCTGTCTCATTGGTACCAGCCGATGTCTGAGTCGTGATCTCCTGGATAACATTCATGGTATCGGAGATGTTGGTCGCGGCGCGTGCCTGTTGCGAGGCCGAGTCGGAAATATTGGTAATCAGTTCGGCGAGATGCTTGGACACATCTTCAATTGCCTCAAGCGCCTCACCGGCGTTTTGCGCCAGCTGGGTACCATGAACCACGTTCGAGGTGCTATGTTCCATTGAGGCCACCGCCTCCTTGGTGTCAGACTGGATACCTTTCACCAGTGCCTCGATCTGTCGCGTGGCATCAGAGGAGCGTTCCGCCAGTCGCTGTACTTCGTCCGCAACCACCGCAAAACCGCGACCGGCCTCACCGGCCATGGCCGCCTGAATGGCGGCATTCAAGGCGAGAATATTCGTCTGCTCGGCGATGTCATTGATCAACTCAACGATGTCACCGATTTCCTGAGAGGATTCACCCAGACGCTTAATACGTTTTGAGGTCTCCTGAATCTGTTCACGCATCGCGTCCATACCCTGAATCGTGCTCTGTACCGCATCGGAGCCCTTGTTGGCGATACCCACCGAGCGATTGGCCTCATCGGCCAGCTCCGCCGCGTGCGTTGAGACACCCTCAATGGAAATCGCCATTTCGTTAATGGCGCTGCTGGCGCCGGTAATCTGTTGTGCCTGATGGTCACTGGCCTCGGCCAGGTGCATGGCGGTTGCCTGCGTCTGTTGTGCCGCCGAGGAGACATGCTCCGTGGTGTCATTGATGGCGCGGACGATATTACGCATGGCATCGATCGCGTAATTGATAGAGTCCGCAATTGCCCCGGTGATGTCTTCGGTAACGGTGGCCTGTACGGAAAGATCACCATCGGCCAAGTCACCCATTTCATCCAGCAGACGCAGAATCGCCTCCTGATTTTTACGGTTGGTATCTTCCGTCAGGGCTCGCTGGTTTTCAACGAAGGCCAACTGGCGTTTTGAGGTCTGCCAGTAAACCAGACCAATAACAAGTACCAGTACCAATGCGGCAATACCAAAAAGGTTGGCCAGTATCGGCTGGAATCGTGCCTGGGCTGCCTGTTGATACGCACTATCTACCCGGCCGATGCGCTGCAGGAATTGTCCGGACAGGGACAACACCTCCTCCGCCGCGCCGGAGACCTGGAACATCTCTGGCGAGCGCTCAAGAATGGCGCCGACCTGATTGCGGATTTCGGCAAATTGCTTGGAGACTTCCTGTAGTTTTGCGCGGGCCGACTTACCCGTAATCTGCATAATCCCCATCTTGGGGTTGCCGCGCATCATGTCCCGAATTACGCGACCAAATAAGGCTGCATCACGACCAAAACGGTCGGCGGCGGTTACCGCGCCTTCGCCACCTTCAAGTACGCGACTGACGTTGCTGGAGATACGTTGTGTCAACATCAACTGCCGGGTCGCAATATAAATTTGATCGCCGGGCATTTTTAACTTGGTCATCATATCCACAACCTGATCAGACAGCGATAACAGGTTCGGGATCTCTTCGTTAATATCGCTGATGTATGAGCGCATGGAGCTTACTACTTCACGACGCTGTAAAATAATATCAACGTTGCTGCTATAACTTGCCCAGAGTTTTTGCAACGCACCCAGCGCGGCAATAACTGCCGTATTTTCCGGAGGCGTCATTTTACGCTGAAAATCCAGTGTCTTCGCAAAGCTGTCGCGTGCCTGCTGCAGAGCGGCAAATGATTTTATGTTGCCCCGGGAGGCCTGTGAGGCCAGCTTGGCAATTTCCTGCGACAGGACTCGCTGGTCACCCAGACGACCGATAAAGTTCTTGTCATTACTATCCTGTTGCGCCACTCGGTATGATGTGAACCCCATGGCGATAACCGAGGCAATCGCTACAAGAAACAGCACCAGGATCGATTTACCTGAACCACCCGTTGTACGTTTTTTTTCTGCGCTCATAACCGACTCGCTCCTGCTCTTATTCTGCTTAAAACCGGATTCGTCCGGCGTTCGTCAATACCAGGCTTACGCTTACCCCTTCCAGCTGCACTATGCGTGAGTAGCCACTTCATTGAACCTTGGATGCTCCACCAGGCGACTGACATCGAATATTCCCCAATGCGAATCACCCTGCCGGTAAGCACCCTTAAGAAAAGTATGTAACACGGCATCACCCTGTGGCAAATCTGTCGTCTGCTCTTCCTCAAAGAAATGTCGCAGGCCCATGGCCTCATCGACCAACAACCCCGCCGCGTATCCATTGCGCTCAATAATGAGGACGCGGGAACGACGTTTTAATTCTATATTGGTGCCGCTGATAAAACCCTTTAAATCCAGTATTGGAATCAGGCTACCGCGTATATTGGACACACCCATTACCCAGGGTTGTGCACCCGGCACTCTGGTCAACTCTGGATAAATCAGAATTTCGCCAATCTCTCCCAGCCCTGATACCAGATATTGCTCACCGATACGAAAGCCAATACCTGACCATGGCTTACGAACTTCTACCTGCTGCGGCAGACCAAACGCACTTTCACGACTTCGCGCCTCTATCTCGCGCAAAATTGCGAAGGGTTGCAACTCGGTAGTAACGGACATTTAACTCCCCAGAATGGCACTAATCTTCTGCATGAGTTCCGTCTCGACGACGGGTTTTGTCAGATAATCCCTGGCACCCTGACGCATACCCCAGACACGATCGGTTTCCTGATCCTTGGTGGTGATGATCATAATCGGGATATGCTGTGTCTGCGGGTCTTTGCTCAGGGCACGTGTGGCCTGAAAGCCATTCATCCCTGGCATTACCACATCCATCAGGATAAGTGCCGGGCTGATTTCTTTTGCCTGTTTGATACCGTCTTCCGCATTATCGGCCGAGACGACCTGATGACCATTATTTTCCAGCATGGTCTTAAGTACATGAATCTCGGTCGGCGAATCATCGACAACGAGTACTTGTGCCATTGATGTCTCCTCAACGTACGCTTTAATAACTAAACTTACATGGCGCCAAAATGACACCATAACCTCAAGAACAGATGCGATTACTCCAGTACATGCCTTCGAATCGCACCCAATAATTCCTCTTTCGTAAAGGGTTTGGTCAAATACTGCTCGGAGCCGACAATACGACCACGGGCACGATCAAAAAGACCGTCCTTACTCGATAACATAATGACTGGTGTACCCTTAAAGACCTTGTTATTTTTGATCAGGGCGGTAGTTTGGTAGCCGTCGAGACGCGGCATCATGATATCAACAAAAATAATATCGGGGTGGTGATCGGCAACCTTGGCCAGGGCCTCAAAGCCATCTGTCGCGGTAATTACTTCACAGCCCACTTTTTTTAGTAGGGTTTCTGCGGTACGACGAATGGTCTTACTATCATCAATGACCATTACCTTTAGCCCTTCAAAACTGTCATCCATCACTTTTTCTGCCAGCATTCAGATTAACCATTTATTTGATGTGGTTTATTAGTGTCCATTCAAACCGCATAAAAGTCATGCGCTTACG
>Ga0209633_10002310_pt1 | contig 18577 bp, 6 predicted proteins | sample Cruoilmetagenom1_FD_187290 | JGI IMG/M metagenome (GOLD analysis project Ga0209633, IMG submission 187290) | Oil polluted marine microbial communities from Coal Oil Point, Santa Barbara, California, USA - Sample 1 (SPAdes) (version 2) | ecosystem: Environmental > Aquatic > Marine > Oil seeps ... | reverse complement strand
AACTTGTACAAAAAAACCATGGTCAACAAAAGTAACATTGTTTGATACTGGTTTTGATTCCATAGAAGTACAAGATGCTATTGATGATGACAGGTATTATTATTTAGAAAAACCATTTAAAGAAAAGGGTGCAGAAACAGATAATAAATTGGTTTTTCAAAGAGGGTTATCAACCTTATCAGGAACAGTTGCATCAGGAATAGGTATTGAAAATTTTAATGGTGAAGATTTACCGAATATTAGAAATTTAATTGAAGAAGATAAATATGAAATTAAAGCATCACATATACCAGATATACACGAAACTAAATCATCGTATACATCAATAGAACCAAATGAATGGTTTCCTAATGCTGATTATTGTTATAATATTGTATATAAAGATGATAAGTGTCCTTCCTTAAATATGTCTTTCAAATTTCAGGAAAAAAAAGATATTTCTAAAATTGTATGTCAGTTTAAATGTGGAAAAAAAAGAGTAGAAGAAAGTGATTTAGAATGGACAGAAAAAATAGTAATAACAGATAATTTATATAATGTGCCTGGAGTTAATATTGAAATAAATAATAATATAGTATATTCATCTGATATTATTGAATTTTATGTTGAAGGTGAAAAAAAATTAAATAATGAAAAAAAGAAAAAATTTATAAATGGCGATGTTGAAGATTCTGTTATTGGATCTGTAAATTATGCTAATAACAGTGATAATATTGAGGATGTATTTAAAATTTATGAATGGCCAGTAAATTTATTAGAAGATACAACTAGAAGTAAAGAATTAACTATTTCATTTAGAATAGATCCTAATTATACAGAACTTAAAAATGCTAATTTAATAGATACTAAATATGTATTTGAAAATAAAAATGAAATTGTATATACTAAACACTGTTTACATTTAGATTGTATATATTTATATAATTCTAAATTAGTTAATACTTATGAAAAAATTAAAGTAAATAATAGAGGTTATTTTATTTCAACAGGAAAACATGGTGATTTTCAACCCAATAAATTTGATGTTTCAAATATAGAGAGAGCATTTTTAAAAGAAGAAAATGGTAAAGGAAGAATTCCAACATTAACACAAGTAGATAATTTTGATGGTATGGTTTTTTATCCAGATTCAGATAAGGAATGTATAAGTATAAATAAATGTAGAGGACGTTTAGTTGGAGAAGTTCAAAAAAAAGAAAAAGAAAGTTTTGTGGAAGATGGAAAAATGAAAAGTGGAAGTAGTGGTAAAACAAAAAAAACAATAGCTATTTGTGAAAAAAAACAAAATGAATTATATCAAAATGCAATAAATAAAGGTAAAACTGAATTTGTTATGAAATCAATGTGTCCGCCTGGGTTAAAGATAGTATTAGATAAACTTAAAATTGAATTTCCAATATGGGAATGTAAATTTACAAATAAGATGGTTTTATCTCTTTGTGAAGTTTTAGACGTAGAACCAATTGAACCGGAAGGTTATTATTTTGATTGGGGATTAGATAATATATTAAAAAGACGATGTGTTATGGTCAGACCTCAACTTGGACAATGGATGGATCCTAAGCTTTTTGATTGTTTTGATGGGTATAAATTAAAATCCTATTATGATAATGATAAAATTATTGGAGTTTCTATGACTGAAGTATGGGCAACTTCTCATGAAGATGGAAGGGTTGGTAGTTCTCCAGTTCAAACTAGACGAATGGAACTTCGTCAAACTGGATGGACAACAGAAAGAGAACAAGATGAGGATGAAAATAGAGATTTTTTTGATACTCTTATAGAATTTCAAAATAAGCATTCATTAGATCAAGAAATTATGCGTATAGATAATGAAAAAGAGATAGAAGATTTAGAATATAATAATTTAACAGCATTAAATGATCTTTTTATAGAATATAAAGTAAAAATTGATGCAGAAGAAGATGCTTCTAAAGTAAATATGGAAGTAGAATATGTTGAAAAAAAATATGATATGATAATTGAACAACAAACTATTTTAGCGGATATTAATATATCTCAAATAGATAAATGGTCACAATTAATAGTAACTCAATATGGTGAAATAGGTAATAGAGAATTAGTTTTTCAAACACCTCTTGGTTTTGAATATAAAGATAAAGCTGCACCTCTTTTTCAAGGTAAATTTACCTTAGAAACAAAACAAACTATTGAAAGTTTAAGATTAGAAAAAAAATATAATTTGGAAAAAATTGAATTAGAAAAAGAATATGATATTAAAATTGTTGAAAATAAAAAAAGAGAAGATTATACTATAATAGAAACAATAGACGAGATTAAAAACCGTGAGGAAAAACAAAAAGAATTAGAAGATGAGTATGAAGAAAAATTAGAAGAATTGGAAGATACATATAAAGATAAAAATAAAGAACTTATAGAAAAACAAAATGATGAAATGGAAAAATATTTTGAAGATAATGAGGGTATAAAGGGATTTTATAGTGCTGACACCTTGATATATATACGTGAAATTATGTATAATTACGGTACACAAGCACAAAATAAAGAATTTGAATTTGCAGATATGAAAGCTATGAGTGACGTTGTAGTTGATCTTGGAGCTAACCAAGATGAATTAGAAGATTATGGTGAAGGTGAATTATTTGAAGTTCAACGAGAAGCTTATTATAATTTATTAAAAGAAAAAGAATTAACAACTGATGTTTTTCCTGCACCAATAATGGCATATTATATTAAAAAAAGGAATCTAAATAATGGCTTTTAATGTATTATCATCAGCACAAAGTATAAAAAATTGTTATGGCTGTAAATATGATTCTTTATATACTTATAAATATGAATTTAATAAAAAAGGAGATACAAATGGATGGGATTTAACTTCTAATATTTGTATATATGGAGCATGGCCAACATTTTTATTTGGACATTCTTTAGGTAGAGAATGTTATATAGGTAGAACTGAGAATTTTATATCTGTACCTGCTGAATTTAAATTTATAATTAAAATAATAATGAAAGTTGTTAATAGAAATACAGATGTTTTTAAAGGTGATCATAGTTTAACTACTGGACGTATTCAATGGGTAAGTTTAGAAGAAGATATATGGGATTCTATAAAACAATATGATTTTTCAATAATTGCAGATGGAAAATGGCATACGTATGAATTAAATATGGGTAGCCATACATCTTGGGTTGGTAATATTAATAATTTACGTATTTATCCATTTATAGATGGTTGGAAAAAAGATTGTTTTGCTATATCTTTTATAGGGTTAGGATCTATAGAAACGTATACATGTTCTAATACAAATTGTCAATATTATCAATATTATGAACACCCATGTAAGGGGGCAGGTTCGTTTGGTTCTATAACATCTCAAACAAATGATGATGGTGTGTATACTACTATTTCTGGATTAAATGATAGTTTTAGTATTAATATAAATGGGTATGGTTATGAAACTTTAAATCTTGGCTCCAATATAAAATTTACAGGATCTGAAATGGCTGTTATTTTAACTAAAAAAATATCAGATCTTGGAATTGGTGCTTATGCTTATGCTACTGTTGAATATCTTAGTAGCAAAGTTTTTAAAATAATTTCAGGGGCATTAGGAGAAGATAGTAATATAAAAATAAAATGTAATAGTGCTTCTATTACTTTAGGTTTTTTTAATGAGGAAGGAGAAGATATATCTGTATATAAACAAGGAACATCATGTGAAGATGGTTTTGAATATATAAGTAATACTATATTGACTACTGATGTAATAAATAGATTAATAGATGGTGATTTATTTTCTTCTGCATATACACATGCTAGTAATAATTATAGTGTTGATGGGGGAAGATCAGATTTTTATAATGTTATTTCAGAAACAGTTGACTATAGAAATGTTGAAAATGTAAAAAAAATTGCTTGGGAAAACAGATTAAAAACAGTAATAGATATTTCACATCCAATTAATTCTAATGGAAAAATACATAATATATATGTTAGTGGAATAATTCATAGTATAGAACAAGCAAAAGTTTATATATTAAGACCATTAAAAAATGGTGAGTATAAAATAATATATACATTTAATTTTAAAGTAAAAGATAGCCCACAAATATCAAGAGATTCAATGTTTTATAGCGTAGAATGTAATGAGTATGTTCAAAAAGGAGATGTTATTGGTTTTTATAATATTGATCTTTTTTTTAGTGCTGGAAAAAGAGACAAACCAGATGCGATGTTTTTTCAATTTGATGGTGAACCTTCAGGAACTTTTAATCCAGGAAAATTATTAAATTATGGAGTTTCTGGATTTTTATATCATTGTTTTAGTAATAATAAACAAACTAATTTAATTTTTGATATAGATTTAGGAGATAGAGTTAATATAAAAGAATTAAATACTTTTGGATCAATATTATCTACAAATAATACATATAATGTATGTATATGTAAAGATATTGAATTTTTATGTGATATGTATGGATCAACACATACACATCATAATGCGTTTGTTACGGCCACACATACTAACAAAGGTTTTGGTTTAGATGCTTTAACAGATGGTGAAGAATTAGCTATTAACGGTGAGGTTGGTACGGATTATGGTAAAGACTCTGATGGTTTATGGACTTTAGGAAAACACTCCTATTTTTATGTTAATGGCGGTGATGAGTTTTCTACAAGAGATCCAGATAGACATATTGTCGGTGGGGAAATGCAGGATAGACCAACTGCCGATGGACCATATCCATTTACAGGACCTGAAAATTTTGAAAATGATCCAATTTCTTTATATACTACTTGGGATTATGGTTTTGCTATACCAATAGAAAAAACAATTATTTATTTTAAAGATGTTTATAATTTTAGACATATGGAACTCTCTTATTATTTAGGTTCTTATAATGCAACCGGTAATGCTTCACTTGAAGAATATTTTAATCGAATACCTTTTTATAACTCTATAAAATTAGATGGTAATGATATAGTTAAAGAAGAAAATGAATATATATATGAAAATCCAACATATTCTAAACCTATTTTTGAAAATGCAGTATGTATAAATGGTGAAGCAGTACGTGTTATTAGCCAAGCAAAATGGTTTGTATATGAATGTAATTTTGGGCCTGTTGATGCTTATGGTTTTCGTATTTATACTGATTACCATAAAAGTACAAGAATTTCTGAAATTGAAGTTTATTCTACTTTTGATGTTGATAAAAAAAATGAAATTGTTTTGAGTGATATATTAAACGTATCAACGTCGAAATATGGAGATTTATGGTCAAATATTGATTTTAATACTGAAGATGATAAATCTGTAGGTATTATTGGAGATTCACCTAGATATATAAAATTTGAATTTATTGGTGGAAATTCTACTTTTCAAATAAATGAAATAGAAGGTGTATTAGATAATAATATAAAACTTGAAGGTTGTTTAAATACTGTTTTTTTGGAAGATTCAAAAAATAATGTTATAAATAAAGCAACAGAATTTAAATTAACAAATACATATGATATACCGTTAGATTTAGATATAAATATAAATAAAGATTTAATAACTTCTGATAGAATATTATTACATAATATTCCAGATTCTTATGATCATGTAAGTAATTCTTTAATTGGTCCGGGTGGGAAAGTTTATAAATATCACGAAGCACACACTATAAAAACTGTTTATGGTAATTGTAGTAGTGGTGCTAAATGTTATTTATTAAAAAATTTAGCTGCGGGCAAAAAATATTATTATAATATAGATGATAATTCATGGAAAGAAAGTGTAATTGGTATTAATGGGATTGTAAATTATAATTGTAAAGAAAATTTAAGAAAAAATGTTTTAGAATTTGAATATGCACAAGCTGGGAAATTTTTTGACATAGGAATTTATTCACCAGAATATTCTTCAGAAGTATTTATGTTAAAAGCATATTATGAAAATGATATTTTACCAATAAAAAATATATATGTAGGTGAACTTGATTGTAATATAAGCGAATTAAATCCATTATCATATAATAATGATACTTATTATATAGAAGGTTTTACAGTATTAAAAGATGAATTTAATGATGGAATTATTTCATCAAACTGGGAAGTTGATGATAATTCTGGTGAGTATCCAATAGTAGAAACAGAAGATGGTATTAGTTCTATAAAATGTAATGGTACATTTCCATATATACAAAGAGAACTAGATTCATTAACAACTGATTTTGAAATGATTATAAAATTAGATCAAGATTTTTTATCAGAAGTATATAGATCACCAAAACATGTTTATACTCATAATTTGTTACCTTCTTTTACATTAAATATTTATTTTTATAATGAAAAAGGATATGAGATGTTTAAGATACAACCAGTAAGAGTATCAAGTAATATAGCAGATAGTGAAGTTTCATCTAATGAAAAGTTATATGAAGTATCTACTGTTACAAATAGTAATTATTGGTATAGTGGTGGAAAAATGGATGTGTTTACATCAGATAGTGTTTCAAAAGGAGAAATAACAGTACGTAGAGTTGATAGAGTATTAACAGTGACGTCTGATACAGGTAAAATATTTGGTGGTGAAAACACGGTATCTGATAATAGTTTTAGAATAAATGATAGTATTAAATATGTTAAAATATCATGGGGATCTAGTGGTATAGTTTATAGTGATAGAGATTTATATGATGCTGCTATAGAAGAAATTGAATCAATGGCATCTACAAAATTCGATTATCCGATTAGTTATAACAAATGCGTTTTAAAATCTGTAGAAATTAAACGATTGTGTTCAATTAGTATGTTTGAACATTTATACATTGAATTTGAACAACCAAAATATGTAACAAAATTTGAATTATACGGGAAAGCTTTTTGGTTAGGTATAGATGCATATTATAATCCTAATGATATTTTAGCTATTATGGGAATACGTAAAAGTATGGATGGTATAATTTATGAACAAGCAGCATCTACAAAAAGTGAATCTGATACTTTTTGTTTAGATGGTAATGGACACGCTGTCAGTTCAGATAGAATAATGGCTGAAGATGGTTCTCTTTTGTATAACATCCTATTTTCGGGTATACGTTATTTTTCTTCTTATTATCGTTCAGACTGGAAAAAAGACAATTTTATTAGTAATATGTATCTTTGTTTTCTTAGGGAAATGCCTTTTAAACATGATGGAAGTGGTTGGGCAATTTATGATTTTAGAAAAGATAATAATTATATATTTGATATTATAACAATATTATTTTCTAAATATGAGTATCCTCATAGTATAAATATATATGGATTAAATGAGGATGATTGTAGTAATTATAAAGATTTGATATGGTCAGAAGATTATGATATTTGGAGCGTTGAATTACCAATATCTGATTATGATTTACTTGTTTCTATATCAGATGTTTATAATCATGATGGTTTTCAATCAAATTATGATATATATATACCTGATCATGGAATAGTTAATAGATCATATCTAACAATACCTATGCCAACAACTAAAAGTTATAGAGCATATGTAATTAAATTTCATAGAGAAGATACTACGTATACACAGGTATATAATATAATGTTTAAAAAAAATTTATCTACAAATTTATTAACATTAACTGCGGAAGAATATAATGAAGAATTAGTAATAGATTTGGAAAAAAGACATACATTAGGTTGGATGAGACATTATTGGAGAGAAGGGAAAAGTGGTGGGTATAATAAATTTGAAGATTACGTATCCCCAATGAGATTTATAGGTTTACAATATGATAATTTATCTTTTTCTAGTTCAAATGTTGATAATCCAAATGATATTATTTGGGGAGTAGACATAGATTTTATGGATGATTTTTCTGATGGTGTATATAATGATAAATGGTATTTTATAAGATTAGAAAATGAAATATTATTTGAAAATAATGGGAAATTAAGTGTATATTCTTATGGTAATTATATTCAAGATTGGTATGGTCCAACAGTAACTCGTACTTTTGATAAAACAATAGCAATTGAATTCATTATTCATTTAATGTGTAAAGCAGATATTACTGAAAGTGGCAGAACCACTATTGATTTTAAAGATTTAAATGGTTCTACTATTATAAAATTAGTAATAGAAATTATAAATGGTGTAGCTGAAAGTAGATTATATGAAAATGATGAATTAATATATAACGGTGGTAGTGAAATAAGTATTAATTCTTTAAATACAATTAAAATTTTAAGAGAAATAAAACCAGTAAAATTAAAATATATGGTTGCAGATATAATTATTTATGAGTATGAAATGAATTCTGAAGATGTGTTATGTTCTGTAGATATAAAATTTGATAAGTATAAAACTTTTACAGCTTTTAGTGAACATTATATGTCTTTTGTATCTATAGCAATAGGATCTGAATTAGACAATGTTAGATGGGTAAAATTAACTCTAGAAAATACGGATATTAATCTTTTTGGTACATATATAGAATATTTAAGTATTTATCCAGATATATCAAAAGTACATACTATAGACAGTGAAATTAATTGTGAATGGGAACAATTTCCTTATGATATTACAAATGTAATTGAAGATGCAGTAAATATAGCTAAATATGCTAAAGTAACTACTAATTATTCTAATCCTCTTTATGAAGTTACTAATGTAGTAAATGGTGATAATACTGGTATTAATGGTTATTGGGAACTAGATGTTTTACCAAATGGAGATTTACCATATGTAGATATAGATTTTGAAAGAGAAGTTAAAATTAAAGAAGTAAGAATGTATCATGGAAGATATGATGTTGATAAAGAATATAAAAATGTATGTTTTTCTTCTGGATATACTCCATATGTTTTTTCATCTGCTGGAGAGGAAGAATTATCAGTTGGACAACATGGTTTAACAACAGCATATTATGATCAAAAACTTGATTTTTCTTTAACTAATAAATTAGGTATAAAAGTACCATCAGTGATATTACTTACTTGTGTTATTGATATGCCGAGTGTATATTTTAAGGAATATAGAGATTATTATGAATTCGCACCAGAATTATCAGTAGAATTTTGTGAGACTACAACTTTTTTTGATCCTGAATTATCAAATATAATATTAGGTATTGGTAATATTAATATAAATATGAGGACATGTAGTGATTATAAAGTTTCAGCGGAAGTATCGATTACATTTGATACTGATACTGATTTTACTATTGGTGGTATAAGAATTAATTGTAAAAATTATTCAGAGTTAGATTATTGGGGATTTAGTGATATTTGTTTAATTAATCATAATATTGGAGATAATTCTCCGTCAGATTTTTCTTGTTATCAAAGATATGGTAGTTATAGTATACAAGGATCAACAACTGCATCAGGAGAAGATTTTAAATATATTTGTCCATCAGAAAATAAACTAACTATTGAATGTAGTCCTTCAGATGCTTTTGTTAAAAGTATTAGAAATGGATATGCAAGTAAATATGAATATACTATAGAAATTGAAGGTAATGATTATAATAAATATCATAAATATGATTCAGTATCAATAAGACGATTAAGAGTTTTATTTAAAAGGTGGGAAGGGACTCCACTAACACGTTATAATAATCTTACCAATTCTTATGAATCTTTTAAAGGTAGTTATTTAAGAGAAATAGAAGTTTATGAATATAATCCACGAGAAAAAATTCCAAATGTTGAAGCTTTAGGAGGATATAATTATAGTGATACAGGAATTCCGGTTCCTTTTATATCATCATTTGATTATCCTATAATAGCTTTTGATTTAGATAAAAAATATGATATTACACAGATTAAAACCTCTTGGAAATATAAATTTCGTTTAAACCCTGAAGTTGCAGCAGTTGCTAATTGTATGGAAGTAAAAAATTCTTGGAATATTTCAGATCTTGATATTAGGTATTCAAATGATGTTTATTCTGATCCATCTAAAATTACTTTTAGTTCTAAAGATAATAAACAAATTATATATGAATCAACAGATTCTAGTGGTATAGTATTATCGTATTTAGAAGATGATTCAAAAGGAATAACAGAATATATTTTTGATAGTAACGTTTTTATAAATAAAGGTAATTATGATATGTATTTTGAAGCTTACTTAGTAACTTCAGAATCAAAAATAAGTATTTGGTTTGAAGGTAATAATTTTTATGAATGTGAAATTACTACAGTTAGTAGTGGTACACTATGGGACCCATTTTACGAACATGTATCTATAGGTGAAAGTGGTTTTTATACTATAAAAGCAAAACAAAATAATAATTATGAAGAAGATTGGGGTTTACGTAAACCTACATTATATTTAGTACAAGGTGATTCTAAACAATGGGTGTCACTTATACATAATAATTCTTTTATGGATAAAAAGAAATCTATTGATGTTATAAATTATATTGAAATGCGTGCTGGAAATGGTTTTGGGCCAACTGAAAATAGTGATTGGTGGGAATCTATATTTAGTATTTTATCTACAGAGAAAATGATTGTAAAAGAAAGTTCGTCTGCGGTAAGGATTGATTATCTTGGCGGATCAATGATAGATCAAATTAGTTATCGTGAAGATGATTGTTTTTCCCAGGATGAATATTGGTCAGTAAGAGATAAATTAACATTATGGTTTTATATTAGTGATATTAATAGTATAAATCTTAATAATAGTTATATTATATATGGAAATATAGAAATAAAAGTATTTGATTACGGTAGTGCTACATCAGATGAACCATCTTATTATACATGGAAATTAGATAATTATAATATTATAAATGGATGGAATAAATTAGAGCTTAAATTTAATGAATATTATGATGTATTTCCTAAAGATGCATTAAGTGAATTTAATCTTACAGGGTCAATAGATAATATATTACAATATAATGATAAATTTGGACTTTCAACATTTCAATTATATATTGATGGGAAAGAAAATCCGTGTACTATTATATTAGATACTTTAAAATATGAAAGAACAGAATTTTTACCAGTAAAAGATAATGTAGGTATATATTTATCAGGTACAGAATCACTTATATTTAATATTAATAATTTATCTTTAAAGCGCGGAACAGTAGAATTTGATGTTAAATTATCATCAGATAATACAGGTAAAAATTCTTTTGGTGATAATAATGCTGTAACTTTATTATCTATTATAACAAATAATAATGAAATAATTACTTTATTTATTTCTATAGGGAAAGGTTTAAATATATGTGTAGGAACAATCGGAAAAGAATTATATATTACAGATACATATTTCTCAAAAAATGATACATCTAATTATATTTCTATATATGATGATGCAAAAATAAAAGTAGTATGGTCACATGATGGTACAGAGATGGGTAATTCTGATACTTTTAGATTATATGTAGATGATGAATGGTTATATTCTATTAGTGATTTATGGGCTATAAATTCAAATAGTATAAGTAGTATAATATTCGGTGGCATGACTACATCTGCAGCATCATTAATAACTGATGGCAGTGGTGTATTTTCTAATATAAAAGTTTATAATTATTGTAAATTAGATAATAATGTAATCTCTGATACTATAAGAGCTAATGATTTTTTAGAAATTTCTAAAGATAATGAAAATTTTTTTAAAATTGACGATGAAAATTTACCAATACAATTTAAAGGTGTAGATTCTGGAGAGACTATAACAGCATATGTTAGATCAAATAAAAAAAATAATTTTAATAATGTTATTGAAGCAACAGGTAATTTAATTGTTAATTGGACATTAATAGTATAAAAAGGAAATATATATATGGAATATAATTTAGTTAGAAATGCTCAGTTAAATTATTTAATAGATGATGATAGTATATATGATAGAGTTTTATCTGCTGATGAATTATCATATATAAATGATAATGATATTTCATTTGAAAATAGTATATTAGTATCTGGCACAGAGTATTTAACTTTCGAAGCAATTTTTAATAGAAGGATAAAAATAAATAAAGTAAAATTATACTTATATTCCACAACAACATCTGGAACAACATTAGATCATTTAAATTTTTATTATTCTAATGATAATGAACTTGACTATGAAATAGTTACAGATAAATTTGTTGGGGACGATAATTTTTATTATGCAGAATTACCTTTTCCATCCGCGCCAATGAAAGTTAAAGTAACAGTTAGTGGTTTAGATTGTAGTATTTCTGAATATTTTATTTCTAATGATGATTATCCTATAGGATTTGGTAAAAATGGTGATTTAGGTAAATTATATATAACTAGAACAGACGATAATAATCGTACAGCAGTACAACAATTAGCAATTTATAATAGAAATACTAATAGTCTTAATGATTTAGTATCAGCATATGTATGTATAGATTATACCGGAGAAGATGGTGATAAATATTTAAAAATATCTGATAAAGCAGATAGTGATTTTATAGGTGTAGATGATAGTATTCTTATAGAAGATAATTTATTAAATAATACTTATATATGGGATATGGGAGTATTTAATAGGACTAAGGTAACTAATAATGAACTTGTATTAAATTTTGATAATCAGTCCTATTCTTCTATATTTATTAAAGGAAATGTACCACATCCTGAAGTTAGTGGTCCATTTTTAGAGTGGTCTTATAACGTATTTGTTGCAGATGAAATAAATAAAGTAATATATGTAGCAGTACCTGATTACCATTTAACATTTTATAAGTATTTTTATACTGATGATACTTGGGAATTTATAGGAAAAATAGATTATAAATGTGTAGAAGAGGAGGATGATTATAGTATAGCTAAGATTGATAATTATATTTATGCATCAGCAAAAAGTAATTGTGATTTTGGTAGATATGATTTAAATGTTAGTGAAAGTAATTTTGAACTTTTAGAAACACCTCCTACATATTTACCTATAATAGGTGGAGATGCATCTTGTATTTGTGGTGATGGAAATGAATATATTTATTTTATCTCTGGTAGTAGGGAAGGTCCTGTTGGTATTGCTCCTGAATATTCAAGTTTTGTACGTTATAGTACTATTTCAGGTAGTGTTGCTGGATGGGAACCATTAGCGAATGATTTTAGTGTATCTTTAACTAGTAATGTGAATCCAAAAATTATATTAGAATATAATAAAGAAGAAGATTGTTTATATTTTATGAATGGGTATTATACTTTAGAGTATATACAAAGATATGATGTATTAACTAATACTTGGGATACTACATGGTTTCATATACAATATTATATGTATTCTACTTATAATTTTTCATTTAGTTACAGATATCCTTTTATATATATAATAAATAGTGATTATATATATTCTTATAATACACGAAGTTATGTTTTTACTGAAATTATAAAGTGGGGAGACGGTGGTAACTATTATCATGCAGAGCAACGTGCTAATATAATAGGTGTAGAGCCAGAAATATTGAATGAGCCACAACAAATTATATTTACAGGAGCTAGTGAAGACTATTATGGGCAAGATAATATGTATATTTATAATAATACTCAATCATTTTATGGAGAATATACAACACCTGTTTTAGATATTATTGATGGTTATAAATCAAGTTATTTTTTAATTGATTATGAATTACAACAAGGTACATCAGTAACAAATGATAAATTTAATACTACTAATTTAATGAAATTAAGAAGCAGTGATACATCAGTATTACCAATAGAAAGAATTTATTTTTCCAATGATAGTGGTATGGACTGCAGAATTAAGTCTGTAAATTTATACACTGGTAGTTTAACAGATATTGTTCCTACTTGGAACAACTATATTTATCATGAGATTTTAGCCTGGGATATTAATAATGTTACTGGTGATTTATGTGTATCATATATTTATAGTGGTAGAAATTGGATAACAGTATATGATTATGTTGGTTTAACAATAAAAGAAATAGATGATGATATTGGGGATGAGTATAGAATTAGTTTATCAACTATGAAATTTGATTCAGAAGGTGGAATCTATGGATATAATGCAATTAAAGGATTATTCACTCATTTTGATTCTTCTTTAAATGTAATTGAAAGAAAAGTTATGGAGGAACATGAGATTGTTAAAGAACTTTGTGCAGGTGATGATTTAACTGCTTGGTATATACACGAAGAAACTAATGAATTAATACATTGTGATGAATATTTTCAACAATTATATAGTATGGTATTAAATGAACCTTGTTTATTAGAACCTGATGGAGAAGGGGGTGTATGGGTATTACATAATGATCAAATGGAGATAATTAAATACGATAAGTTTTATAATATTAAACTTATAATTTTATTTAATGAATTAGTAACTAAAATGTCTCCAGATAAGGATGGAGGACTATGGGTTACACAAAGTTTATTATTAAAATATATTAATAAAGATAATACTATTGTAGAGATTTTTACATTACCTAATGCACCAACATGGATGGTTACTGGATATAAGTCCTGTTTTTTATATAATAATACTCTTAGAACAGGATATTTTTTTAGATATCCTGATGGTTTAGTTAAAGAAGACATATATTCTTATTCTCTATATATATCTCCTTTATTTTTTTGTCATACTAATGAAGATGCAATAATAGGTAAAAAAAATTATTTACCTATAAGTTATGATCCTAATTGGGGAACAGATGGAATTATTGAATGGGAAGATGTTCAGGTAAATGGTTATTATTTACCAAAAAATAAATATCATCAATTGAAAATAACATTAAAAGCTACTAATTTTGATCAGACACCAAAAATAAAAAAAATAAAAATGGCAACAAGTATTAAATTAGTAGATATACAAAAAAATACATATAAAAGTATATATTTAAAATTAGATGTTCCAAATCAATTTAAAAATCATACTTATAATACAAAAATTAAGTGTTGGTGGGAGGATAAGGAGTAAAATGGACGCTGTTTATGTTTCAAATAATTCATTTACTGTTGCTAATAATCGTGTTAATGAGTTTATTTCTGGCAGGCGAGTAAAATTAAATTGTGGTGTTGATGGTTTAAAATATTCAACTATTTTATCTTCTATTTATTCTGATCTAAATACTACAGTTATAATCAATGAAAATGAAATAACTTCTAATTTGATATCAGTAGCTTACGGTGTAGTTCAACCAGGAGATTCTGGGAGTTTACCGGATCATATACATAGTTCTGCAGAAGGTACTGGTGGATTAATAGATTTTATAAATTTAAATGATACACCAACAACTTTTTCGGGCGCGCAAGGAAAATATTTAATTGTAAATTCAACAGGGAGCGGAATAGATTTTAAAGAACCAATAATTTTATATGGTACTGATGACCCACCAGCAGCATCAAATTATGATGAAGGTACTATATATTTTAAATATACAAATTAAAGGAGTAATAATATGGCGTATAATTGTTTACATTCAAATTCATATTCAGGGTATATAGGAGCACTAGAATTTATTTCAGAATCTTTACAAACTATCGGTTGGACACTACATGACGATATTAGTTCTACTGATAAAGTGTTTACATCTACCGGAGAAGATGATAATTTTGTTAATGCATATGTAAGAATATATGTATCATCGTATATACGTTTTGATGCTTATATGTGGTGGAATAATAGCACACATGTTGGTACTGGAAGGGCTTATTCGAGTACTTCATATAATTATATTAGAACAACTGATGGTAGATCATTAATTGTTTATGGAGATAAGGATGAAATTGTTGTTTGGACAGCTGGAACAAGTTATAATTATATGACCAAATCATTTGGATTTGTACAACCTTATATTACTGGTTATACAACTACAACTTCTGGAATATCTTCTGGATCAGATATTATTGTAGATGTAGACGATTCTTCTGTGCTTAATGAAGGTACTTACGCAATGATAATTGGAACTGAAACAGAAGGTAGAGATAGGGTATATGTAAAGGATATAAATAGTAATACACAAATAACATTATCAAGTACACCTAGATCATATGTTTCTGGAGCTAAAATAGGTCATTATCCATGTACTCTTTATTGTGGAACATCAGACTATGGTATAAATGTGAATAATTTTTGTTATGTGTGTGGGTATCAAAGTTCATCAATTACCGATGGTGTTAATTCATGTAGGTATATGACTGATAGTAGATTACATCTTGATGATAGTTATTTAGATCCAGAGTCTTATTTACAAAAATATGTACTTCAACCATTTGGTCTACAAGACTATAATAGTCCATATACTATAGTTGGGTATCTTAAATATTTAAAATATGCTCCAGTGTCGAATTATTACGCAAGTAATTATAATCAATATTTATATTGTTGTGGAAACAAACATTTTTCTGGAGTACCAACATCTACATTGAGTTCAGGTATTATAGATATTGGACATGATTGGATCAATAATGAATTTGAAGATAAAATTGTTGTAATTACATCTGGACCTGGTTTAGGACAAACAAGAAAAGTTTTATCAAATACTAATGATACTTTATCTATAGGAGATTTATGGGGTACTGATCCTGATAGTAGTTCTACATATGAAATTTATGATTCAGTTTATAGAAATTTACATGCTTATTTTTGTATAAAAGAAATTGTTTCTTAATGAGGAGAATTAATTATGGCCGATAGAAAAGCATTTGTTATAGACACAATTCCTACAGACCCTATATTTTGTAAAACTTATTTGGGAAGTAAAGTTAAATATATAAGACATGCAGTAGTAGTTTTAGAAGGTTTAGGAATAAAAATTAAATATATAGCGGAAAAGAATTAATTATGGCCGGAACAAAAGCATTTGTTATAGACACAATTCCCACAGACCCTATATTTTGTAAAACTTATTTGGGAAGTAAAGTTAAATATATAAGACATGCAGTAGTAATTAATATAGAAAAGATAGAAGAAATATCTGATGAAGTATTTAAAATATTAGTTAATTCTCAATGGAAGAATGTTATAGAAACTAAAATAGTTATTGGTGGTGAATGGAAAAATGTAATAAGTTCAAATATAATTGTAGATGGAGAATGGAAAAATTAATTTAATGGAGTATAAATGATTGATAATACAACTATTTGGACACAAACTAATTTAGCTCAGTGGGCTGAAAATAGTAATAGGGGTTCGTGGTATAAGTATACACAGGCTTCTAGATCATTTAATTCTTATATTAAAAGTAAAATAAGTACATCTGCAAATTTAGCAGCTAATATTGAAGGTAAATATACTCCAGTAGAAAGTTGGGTAGAAGTAGATACAACACAGTGGGTACATGTAGATAGAAAACAATGGTTGGATTTATTTCGCGGGTATAAATCTTTATTAATATCTATTTTTCCTGAGCCTGAAAATTATATATTAGATTTAAAAGGTGTATTAAAATCATTATATTCAGATAACTATGATTTGTTATCTACAATATATGGTGTATATAGTAGTTTATTAAATCTTTCAGCAATAATAAAGTCAATTCCTGTTGAAATAACTAGTTGGACAGACCATTATAAATCCCAATGGTGGTCAGATGATAATGTACAATGGGTTGATTTTTTATTATCTTCAAAAAAATTAAGTGTTATTATAAAAGGATTTGGTAATCAGAATTTAGATTTATATTTTGCTTTACGGGCAAGTAGAAATTTATATAGTAATTTAGGTGGATATATAGCACAAGGTTTTATTAATAGTTTAGATTTAAGTGGTTATTTAAAGACAAAAAGAAGCGATCATAATGAATTTATAAAAGCAATACATAGTTTTAGAAGAGATAGCTTAGATTTATGTTTGTCTTTAAAAACATTAGTACCTTCATATGTTAATTTAAATGTGTATACAAATCAATTCAGTCCTGAAAATAAAGATTTATTAGCATATATAAAATATACATATGAACAGCATTTAAGTTTTAAAAAAATTATTAAAGGGTGGAAAAAAGATAATGTAGATTTATTAAAGTATATTAAAAGCACACAAATTTTATACAGTGATTTAGTAAGTTTTTTAAGAGGTAAAGATTTATATACTTTATTTGATTTATCAAAATATATAAAAAGTACAGAAACAACCCATACTTCTTTTATAAAATCAATCCGTGGGTTTGGAAAAGATAATAGAAATTTGGGTGGTTATACTAAATTATTTATTTCAGGTAATATATCAAATTTTTTAGAATATATAAAAAGTACAGAAATAGTTTATAAAGATATAGGATCTTATTTACAAACAATTCCACCATTAAATTTACCAATTAATATAGGTATAATAGAACCACTTAATTTATCAGTTTATTTGAGAGTTGATGATAGAGTTAAATGGCTTCATATTTATATTACTTCTTTTCAAGAAAGATCTATTAGTGCAAGTATAATACCTTTTCATACTTTTAATCTTAATGTAAATGCTATACCAATTCCATCAGTTAATATTTCTTCTTATTTATATGGTTGGGCAAAAAAAGATTTAGGTTCTTTTATTTTGGCAAAAAAATGGCCAGAATTAATTGGAAATATTGTTCCAGTACCTTCTATAAATTTAAAAGCAATGATATATGTATATAAAGGATTTGGTGTAGAATTAAATTTAAATAC
>Ga0209633_10002309_pt1 | contig 18592 bp, 14 predicted proteins | sample Cruoilmetagenom1_FD_187290 | JGI IMG/M metagenome (GOLD analysis project Ga0209633, IMG submission 187290) | Oil polluted marine microbial communities from Coal Oil Point, Santa Barbara, California, USA - Sample 1 (SPAdes) (version 2) | ecosystem: Environmental > Aquatic > Marine > Oil seeps ... | reverse complement strand
TAATTACCCTGTCATTAATAGATGCCAAGACAATGTTATTGCCAGATAATCTGACAATACCTTTGATGTGGCTCGGTATTGCAGTGAACTACCATAATGTATTTGTAGGATTGTATGACAGCGTACTAGGGGCAATGATTGGATATTTATCTCTGTGGAGCCTTTATCATGTATTTCGCTTGATTACTGGCAAAGAAGGCATGGGCTATGGTGATTTCAAAATTCTCGCTGCGATTGGTGCTTGGGGGGGATGGCAAATATTACCATTTACAATTTTTGCAGCTTCTTTGGTTGGTGCAATTGTTGGCATAACCATGATGATCATTCAGAACAAAAAAGAAAGTCACGCTATACCATTTGGTCCCTGGCTAGCCTTAGCGGGTTTTATTGGATTTATCTGGAGAGAAGAAATAATACAGGCGATGGTGAGTTATTTCAGTGTTGGTTGAACAAATTTGAATAATTGACATACCAGTTGGTATGTATGAGAATCTGGTTATGAAACTTTCAGTCAGTTTACACGCAGTTTTTTCAATTCTAATTCTTAGTAGTATTACTGTTCTTGGAAATTCAGCATTCGCCGCTGAGAATGAGTTAGTTAATGTTAAGGTCACTCCTTTATCTTCAGTCGTAATTTCTGCAAAACATAGTAACCCAGCAAATATCATTAGTCTAAATCACTCTACAATTAGTGCTGAAATCACAGGGCGTGCCTTAAAGTCCTATGTAGAAACAGGAGATATTGTAGAAAAGGGGCAAAAGCTTTTATCACTAGATTGCCGTAATTATACGTTATCAAAAAAACAAGCTATTGCCGCTTTGAATGTTGCTAAAACACAATTAAGCCTTGCTAAAAAAGAACTAGTTCGGAATCGACGCTTAATAAAACAGGGTACTATTCCACGTGAACTTTTTGATAAAACTGAAGCTGCTGAATTAACTGCATTAGCCGATATAGATCTCAAAAACATTGCAATAAAAACCACACAATTAGCTATTAATCGCTGCCAGATCATCGCACCATTTTCTGGGCAAATAACTAGTCGCCTTGTTCAAATAGGACAGCTCGTTGTGGCAACAACTCCATTATTCGAGCTAATGCAAAATGATAAAATGGAAATTAAAACTCATTTATCACCATCAGATATTAATAGATTAAAGCCATCAACTGAGCTTGAGTTTGTCGCAAATGGGCGACATATAAAGACTGAAATACGTAGTATTATTCAGGAGATTGATGAAATTACGCGCACTCAGGAAGTTCGTCTAACCATCCCTGAAGGCTCCAAATTGGCAGCAGGTCTTTCAGGTCGTATTGAATGGAAAAGTGGGCAACTGATGTTGCCACCAGACTATATCTTGAGACGTAATGGACAATTAGGTGTAATGATTGCAAAAGATATTGTTGAAGGTGTCGGACATACATCATTCTTTGTTTTAAATGGCGCAAAAGAAGGCCAATCTTCAGAAGTTAATTTGCCAGCATCTACATTGATCATTAATGAAAATCAATACCGTTTAAAAGACGGTCAGAAAATTAGAATTAAGTAATAAAACATGTATTCAAGGTTAATACAGAATAATGTACTTGCTAACCTGACTTTTTTATTGGTTTTGGTTGCAGGCTTTTTTTCTTATCAAAGCTTACCCCGGCAAAAAGATCCAACCATAAATTTCAACTGGATAGTGATTGCAACTGCTTTTCCGGGGGCATCTGCATCAGATGTAGAAAAGCGTATAACAGACCCACTTGAGGATGCCATAAACGGCACGCCTGATATGATGTTTGTATCCAGCAATAGTCGAGAAAACTCATCTACAATATTGGTACGCTTTGAAGACCTGTCAGAACGAATTTATGATAAACGTTTAACTGATTTAAGGCGTAAATTACAAAGTGTCGAGTCTGAACTTCCAGATGAAGCACTTGATTCTGTCATTTTAGAAATAACATCGGGTAATGCCTTTCCGGCCGCTATGATCGTGCTTACTTCAAAAGCCGATGATGAAAATTTGCGTCGCCAAGCAAAAACAGCAAAAGATGCCATTGAGCAAATTTCAGGGGTGGATCGTGTTGACTCAGTGGCATTAGATGACCCTGAATTACTCATAAGTTTTATACCTGAGGCACTGGAATCTTTACGTTTAACTCCGGGAACAATATCGGATTCAGTCAACCTATGGTTTCAGGATATAGCTGCTGGAACAGCTGATATTGGTAAGCAAAGCTGGCTGGTGCGAATTGTGGGTAAAGATAGTAATCCTTCTACAGTCGCACAGCTACCTATACCTGGTTTATCCGGTGAAATTCCTTTATCTCGCGTGGCAAATATACAAAGAGCGCGAAAAAAATCATCTCAGGAAGTTAGGGTAGACGGGCAACCAGCAGTGCTTTTATCAGTACTTAAGCAAGACAGTACAAATGTCATAAAATTGGTAGAGCGTTTAAATAGCTGGGTTGATGAACAAAATAAAATTACACAGCCGAATGGCATTGAAATTAAAATGCTGGATGATCAGACTCTGCCCACCACCAGTGCAATCAATATAATGCAAAATAATGCATTGATTGGACTAATGCTGGTGTTATTTGTTGCCTGGATATTCCTGGGTACTCATATTTCATTATTAACTACCATTGGTATTCCATTCATATTGTCGGCGACTTTCTGGGTGTTAGCTTCCAGTGGTCAAACACTCAATATTATGGTTTTGCTGGGCATTATTATTGTATTAGGCATGTTGGTTGATGATGCGGTGGTAGTGGTTGAAGCCATCTACTATCGACTGCAACGCGGTATGAATTCTATGCAAGCCGTGCGTGAGGCAATGTCAGAAGTTGCCTTGCCAGTAACCACCGCGGTTTTTACTACCATTGCGGCATTTTTACCTTTGACACTCGTTCCAGGAATTTTGGGTAAATTTATGCAGGTTGTTCCTATAGTGGTAACACTCGCATTAGCAATTAGTTTAATTGAAGCTTTTTGGATGCTACCTTCGCATGTATACGGTGCAAATCTGGATTTTACTAAAAAGTCCCGTGTACAACGCTGGCGTGAAACATTTATTCACTGGATACAATTAAAATATTCCCGGCTTTTAATTAAAGCATTGCGCTGGCCGAAACTGACTTTATTAACGATATTTCTCGCCTTTCTAACAGCCATTGGGGCTTTGTCAGCCGGCATGGTGAAGGTTGATTTCTTTGCCTCAGATAATCTAAGAATTTTTTATATTAATGTGGCGATGCCTCCCTCGACCCCGCTTGAGAAAACCTTAAGTACAACTTTAAATGTAGAAAAAGCGGTGAAAAAATATCTTAAAGAAGGGGATGCGCGTGCTGTAGCCACTTATGCAGGTGTGATGTTTACTGAAACAGAGCAATTATTTGGTGATCAATATGGTCAAATAGTGGTGAGCTTATTACCGATGGAACAAGGCTCACGAGATGTTGGTATTATTATTAAGGAAATGAATGAAGAGGTAACCCTAGTTCTTGGTGCTAGTAATATTTCATTCTTAACCATGGCAGGTGGGCCACCAACCAGTAAGCCAATTAGCGTTAAAATTCGTGGTAATAATTATAAAAATATTGAAAAGGCACGTGATGCTTTAAAAACAATTCTCAGTGACATTAACGGCATTACAGATATTGGGGATGATGCCAGCGCAGGGCGTATGGAATTAACCCTTAAAATGAATCATGATGCTATTCGACGTGCAGGTATTAATCCTATCGACATTACCAGAACCATACGCTTATTGGTTGATGGGGAAGTAGTCGCAGAAATGCAGGATCAAGGTGAAAAGCTACAAATCCGTGTCAGGGCAGAACAAGCTGATGCTCAGGATATTGGTGATCTACTAAATTTTAGAATGCCGATTACGCGAAATGGTGTTTCATCCAGCATTCCACTTAATCAATTAATGACTCAAGAACGCAAGGTTTCGTTAGGTAACATTCGCCATTATAACTTCCGCCGGGCGATTACACTTGAAGCCAATATTGAGCAATTAAAAGAGAAAGAAGATTTCATGGCTTGTCGCCTACGCCCAGCTGTATTTGGTGATGAGCGCGACTATTCAATTTGTCAACTGGATACGGTCACAGCGAATGCAATGATGCTTGAAAGTTGGAATAAAATTAAAGGTGAATTCCCCAATATTGATTTGGATTTCACCGGTCAACTGGATGATATTAAAGAAAGTATTACATCACTGGTGCAATTACTTCTATTCGGCGTGGGCATAATGTATCTGGTTTTAGGCACACAATTCCGTAGTTATTTTCAACCCATGATTATTTTAACCACAGTGCCGCTGGCATTTACTGGAGTGATTTTAGGTCTACTCGCTACCCAGAACCCACTCAGCCTGTATACGCTATATGGCATTGTTGCCTTAACAGGTATTGCCGTAAATGCAGCAATTGTACTGATCTCAGCAGCTAATGATCGTTTGAAATCAGGGATGAGTGTAATTCATGCCATTATTTATGCTTCTCGCCGTCGCGTCATTCCAATCATGATTACAACTTTGACTACAATAGCCGGGTTATTTTCATTGGCGACAGGGTTGGGAGGTCATTCACTTATCTGGGGCCCCGTTGCCACAGCTATTGTGTGGGGAGTAGGATTTTCTTCAGTATTAACTCTCTTTGCAATCCCAACAATTTATTTGGCTGGTATGCGAAGAAAAGAAAGAAAATTGCTCAAGCAGAAGCTGATCCAAAAAACTAGGGGGGGTGCCATTGAGCCTAAATAACTTAAATAGTTAGCGTCCAGAAACAGGTCTTTGTGAGAATGAATCAGGTGCGTAAGATTGTGACTACTACATTTTGGCGTTTGGTCATTCTCAAATAACAAGATGTAGTGGTTGCAAGATTGCATGCCTGAGGCGTTCTCAATTGGTATGCTTTCAGGATAGTAGCTAATTAATTATCAGCCTTTTTGCTTTAATGCTTCAGATACCAGTGGATGTACAAAGTTGGAAACATCACCTCCTAATGCTGCAACTTCCTTGACCAGCGACGATGAGATGAAAGAATATTCATCTGCTGGCATTAAGAAAACTGACTCAATATCGGGAGCCAGTTTTCGGTTCATACTGGCAAGTTGAAACTCGTATTCAAAGTCTGATATGGCACGCAAGCCACGAATTAGAATATTGGCTTTTTGCTGATACGCGAAATCAACCAGTAGAATATCAAAGCCCTTGACTGTTACATTAGGGCAATCTGACATCACCTGTTGGGCGAGTTCAATGCGTTTTTCCAATGTAAATTGAGGGCTCTTTTTACTGCTTGATGCAATCGCTACGATGACTTGGTCAAAGAGTTTGGCGGCGCGTTGTACCAAATCAATATGACCATTGGTAATTGGATCAAAAGTACCCGGATAGAGTGCAATTTTAGTGTTATTTGTCATGCTTGCAATGCCATTACGGCATCTGCTTCAACCTGAACACCTTTAGGTAAAGCTGAGATTTCTAATGCTGCGCGCGCTGGATAAGGTTGTTTAAAAAACTCTGCCATCACCTCGTTGACTGTTGCAAAATTATTAAGGTCGGTGAGAAAAATATTTATTTTTACCAGATCATTTATGTTTCCACCTGCCGCTTCTGCAATGGCGCTGAGATTAAGAAAAACCTGACGTACATGATTGGCGAAATCACCCTCAACAACTTCCATAGTTTCAGGAACCAGTGGAATCTGTCCTGAAATATAAACCGTGTTGTCTATCTTAACTGCTTGTGAATAGGTGCCAATTGCCTGTGGTGCGTTTTCGGTGGAAATGATTTCTCTAGCCATGTTTATTCCTTGTCATGTTTATTATTTTTACTGAAATGCTTTGTTAAAAGTCCTGCTAACATCAAGCACATGAGACTGATTATTGAGCGATTCGGCAATTTGTCGTAGGTGTATTGAGTCTTTAACCTGAATTAAAAAGTACATCTCTTTGACCTCATTGTCACCTACAATGTTGATATCTTCAATGTTGACATGCATTTTTTCTAGCAGATCAGTAATATGAGATAAAACACCAACTCGGTTGCGAACCTGAACAGTTAGAGGCGCCAAAAAATGACTTTCTTTGTACGTGTTATCGACCCAGGCAATACTCAATGTTTCTTTATTTTTGCTGCGACTTTGCTGAGAAAGTTCGGGACAGTTTGTTCTATGTACTTCTAAACCAAGGATCTCATCCAGTTGCGCGACAATGGTATCGTTAGGAATCGGATAACAGCATGTTTGTAACTTTACCGCCAAACCTTCCGTGCCTTTTATGAGTAATTGCTGGTCCTCCTGTTCTTCACTTATCGGGGTAAGGCTATCATCATTAAGTAGCCGCCTCGCAACTAATTTTGCGGACTGGTTACCTCTAGCTATACTGCTGAACAGTGCGTCTTCATCTTTAAGCCCTAATACTTCTAACGTCTGCTCAATGTTTTCTACAGTCATCGACTTAAAATCTGTTTTGAATCCTTGTAATGATTTAGCTAGAATTTTTTTGCCCAATTCAACAAATTCATGAGATTTGCGTTTATTTATCCAGCTTCTAATTGAAGAGCGCGCTTTAGCAGTGATAACAAAATTTAACCAAATAGAATGTGGTGTAGCATCTTCGTCGGTAATTATTTCAACGGTTGCTCCATTAAGAATCTGTGCATTTAAGCGGGCAGGTTCCCCGTCTATTAAAGCACTAACACATTTGTTGCCAACTTCAGTGTGAATCGCATAGGCAAAATCGATAGGGGTAGCACCTTTAGGAAGTGCTTTAACTTCACCTCGGGGCGTAGAAATATAAATTTCGCTTAAAAATAGGTCAGCTTTCATATCCTCAAGAAATTCAGCAGCGGTGCCGGTTATTTGCTGTATTTCTTCAACCTGGCGTAGCCAGCGATTGAGGTAGATCTGGGATTTATCTGATGAGCTTAATAGGTCAGGGTAGCGCCAGTGAGCGGTTATGCCGTACTGTGCAATTTGATACATTTCATGACTTTGTATCTGCACTAGTATCAGTTGTCGATCAGGAGTTAACAAGGCTGTCTGCAACGCTTGAAAACCATAACCCTTCGGAGTGGCTATAAAGTCTTTAAACGAGCCTACTTTGGGTTGAAATAGCTGGTGGATAATTCCTAGCGCGACATAACATTCATTGGTAGAATCGACCAAGACGCGCAACTCTAGCGCTTCGGTGTGATTGTCTATGTGTTTACGGCCTTTGCTATTTTTTATACGGTGATAAAGCTTGTAGATATTCTTATCCCAGCGAAATACCTGACCTTTAATTTTATTTTTGAAAAGTGACTGACTAATATTACCGATAATTTTTTGATGCTTTGCAACGTTATCCTGAGTGAATTTTTGCATGGCTTGTTCAAGTAAAGCTGAACGCCATGGAAATAAGTGTTTAAAGGCATTTACCTGTAAATCTTTGCGCATGGTATTCATTCCCATACGTCTTGCAAGTGGAACGTGAATAACTAGAGTTTCTTTTGCAATGCGCCTTCTTGCTTCCGTTTTTCTTACGCCGAGAGTTTTAACATTGTGGAGTCTATCCGCCAGCTTGATTAAAACAACTCGAAAGTCCTGCGTCATTGCAGCCATCATTTTTTGAAAGCTTGCAGCGACGGCTTCGTCCCGAGAAGTGAATTCTCCTCCGGCTAACTTGGTGACGCCATCAACCAGATCCGCAACGACTTTGCCAAACTTATTGCTTAGGTCAGATTTTGTATATTTGGTGTCTTCAATGACATCATGAAGTAATGCAGCACAGATTGTATCTGCATCCATATGAAGGTCAGCAAGTGTATAGGCAACTTCCAGTGGATGGAAAATATAGAATTCTCCCGATTTTCTTACAACTCCATCGTGTGCTTCCGCGGCGAGAAGAAACGCATCATAGACTCTACTAGCATCCTCATTATTCATATAGCGATTCACAACCTCACTTAGGTCAGTCGCGCTAATTAGAGGTTTGGATGCGTCCTGAGGCATGTTAGCTGGATATATTTCCTGGTTTAAATCTCTTAGGGGAGAGCAATATTCAGATTCCGAATATTTAAGTGCAAGGCACTAAATAGAATGACTTTAAGTTGTCAAGAGAAGTGCCTTTACAATAACCTAGAAGCCTGTCCGAGAACTACTAGCTTATTTATTTTAGCTGATGCTTATGCTGAAAGGTTCCTGAGTCTGATCCTGATCTTCATCAAACACTGATGGCTCAGCTTCGTCTGCAGCTTCAATAACGTCCGCTTCAGTAATATTCGCGGCTATTTCGCGTAGTGCAACGACTACAGGCTTATCATTATCTTCTTCGATTAAAGGTTGGGCTCCTTCAGATATATCACGTGCTCGTTTTGCTGCCAGCAAAACCAATTCATAGTTAGTATCTACAAACTCTAAACAATCTTCTACTGTTACTCGCGCCATCATTCTTACCTAAAATTACAATTAGTTCAATTATAAACGCGACAGAGTTAAAAGATAAAGCTTGTTGTTAAACTATCGCACTTAAACGGGTGAAAAACTGTGCTATTCTGCGTTTATTTAGTGTTAGGGATCATTTAAGTGCCAAAAATCAAAGGTGATAAGACTTTTTTCCATGGTAAATCTGAGAGTATAGGCGTTTTACTTGTCAATCTTGGTACTCCTGAAGAGCCTACAACTAAATCAGTTCGTAAATATCTTAGACAATTCTTGTCGGATAGTCGTGTAGTTGAAATACCGCGCCTAGTTTGGTTGCCAATACTTTATGCCTTAGTTCTAACTCGTCGCCCCGCCGCAAGTGCTGAAAATTATAAAAAAGTATGGTCTGATGAGCAGGGCTCACCGCTTTTGCATTACAGTCTGCGTCAGAAAAAATTATTACAACAAGAAGTTGAGTCTCGCTTTAATGGCCCTGTACATGTAGAACTTGCAATGCGCTATGGTAAACCGAACATTGAGTCTGGCCTCAAAAACTTACAGGAAAAAGGAGCGCGCCGATTACTTGTTTTACCTTTATATCCACAGTATTCAGCAACCACTACAGCCACCAGCTTTGATGAAATTAGTAAAATACTGCGTGGTTGGCGCTGGATTCCTGAGTTCCGGTTTATTAGTCATTACCATGATCACCCTTCATACATCAAGGCACTTGCTAATAGCGTTAAAGACCATTGGAATAAACAGGCTAGGAGTGACCTATTAATAATGTCATTTCATGGTTTGCCAAAGCGCAATCTTGATCTTGGAGACCCCTATTATTGCCAATGTTTGAAAACGGGGCGTTTGCTTGCTGAAAAACTAGGCTTAAAAGATGAACAATGGAAAGTCACATTTCAATCTCGCTTTGGCAAAGCTGAGTGGCTTAAACCGTATACTGATAAAACCTTAATGGAATTACCCTCTAAAGGCGTAAAATCAGTTGATATTATTTGCCCAGGTTTTCCTGCGGACTGCCTTGAAACACTGGAAGAAATAGAGCATGAAAACCGCGAGTATTTCACTCAGGCAGGAGGTGAAGAGTACCATTATATAAAAGCATTGAATGATACTGCACCCCATATTCAGGTATTGGCTGATCTTGTAAAACTTCACACTCAGGGCTGGGCTGAAACAAATCCTAACTGGAGCACTTCAGCGAAAGAGAAGCAGAACAAACAAACGCTAGAAAGAGCAAAAGACAAAGGAGCAAAGCTTTGACGCAGGCGTTTCAACAAACAGGGCTCATCCTGATTGGAGATGAATTGCTGAATGGCTCGCGACAGGATAAACATATGGCGAAGGCCATTGAAATTCTTCGCACACGGGGAATGGCATTAAACTGGGTACGAGTTATTGGCGACACAGAAAAAGAAATTGTGGCAACTTTGCAGCAAACCATAGCATCTGATGATCTTGTTTTTAGCTTTGGAGGTATAGGCGCTACTCCAGATGATCGAACCAGAGCAAGTGCAGCGAAGGCTTTTGATCTTGAGTTGACCCGACATTCTGAAGCTTGTTCGATAATAGAAAATAAATTCGGCAAAAAAGCCTACCCAAACCGAATATTAATGAGTGACCTTCCTGTGGGGGCGGTGCTTATTCCCAACCCAATTAATCAAGTTCCCGGCTTTAAGATCAAGCATCACCACTTTGTTCCCGGTTTTCCCAATATGGCATGGCCAATGATTGAGTGGGTATTGGATACGCATTACACACATTTGCTAAATGAGCATCCAAACGCGGAGTGGCGCTGGGATATTTTAGGCGTAGCCGAAAGTAGCTTGCTGGATTTGATGAATGAAATGCTGAGAACATTTGAAGTGAATCTTTCAAGCTTACCAAGCACGGTGAGGCGTGGTGATTTAATCGATTTTGGACTCAAGGGGTCGCAGAGTGAAGTTGAGAAAGCTGCAAAATGGCTGGAATCACGCTTAACTGAAATGTCCATAGATTTTAAATTTCGCCTAGCGCGATAAGCAGAGACTCCTTAAATGCAGTGTGGTATTAAATTTAGTGTTTCATTGCTCCACCCCAAATACTTTCTGAGCTGGCTTGGCCTTGCTTTATTTTCAATACTATCTTTATTACCAACATCCATACGCCATGCACTAGGCAGAAAAATTGGTAAAAGAATCTATAATAAAAAAAGTAAACGCTATAACACTGTAAAAACAAATCTAGAAATTGCCTTTTCTAATCTGCAAGAAAAAGACAGGGAAACACTGATTCTTAATCACTTGCAATGGTATGGCTGTGCGCTGGTTGATTATAGTTTGCTATTTTTTGCCAGCAAACGACGTCTCTCATCAATGCTAGAAATTGAAGGCAGGGAACATATTGAGAATTCACTTAACAACAATCAGGCAGTAATGATATTGCTTGCTCATAGTGTCATGCTGGAATTTGGGCCAGCCGCATTAGGCCATGATTATGATTGCTTTGGGTCATACAAAACATCAAAAAATGCTTTGCTAGATTGGGTAATTGCCAAAAGTCGCTGTCGCCATGTCAGCTTTGTTGTCTCCAGAGAAGAAGGCTTACGCAAGCTAGTAAAGTCATTAGAGCCAGGTAAAGTTATGATTTTTTTACCTGATGAAGATTTAGGTGCTGACAATGCAGTTTTTGTCCCTTTTTTTGGAAAAGACAAGGCAACATTAACGACCACAGCGCGTATTGCAAAAATGACAAAGGCTGCTGCCCTGCCCGCATTTTCCTGGTATGACCGTGACGCCCAAAAATACAAACTAAAAATATTGCCTCCTTTAAGTAATTATCCGTCCAAAGATGCAGCTCAAGATGCCCTAAATTTAAACTTAAACCTAGAAGTATTAATCAAGCAGCTTCCTGAACAGTATATGTGGCTAATGAAATGGTATAAAACACAAGCAGATAAGAGCCAAGAAGTGTACTAGTGGTGTATCCTATATTGATTGATGATTTTAGAGGTTCACAACTGTTCCAAGACAAGGCGCAGCTTGCAGGGAATGGTTGTTCCCTTTCCAAGAGCTGTAACGCCGTATTGGAGCAGTTGTGAACCTCCCTTCGGGCGAAATGATAAGCTATCATCTGCTGTGTTGCACTCCTTGTGAAGGGAGCAACCATTCTCTGCGAAGTGCGCCTAGCATATGATAGCTTCTCCTTTCGCTAAAAACGTCAATCAATATAGGACACACCACTAATGTCCATACTCTTCCCAGTACTTTTTCCAATATTTTCGCTAATTCTGATTGGTTATCTTTATGCAAGATATCGCCATATTGACATGGAATTTGCAAATCGTATGAATATGGAAATATTTGTACCCGCTTTATTAATAGATGCGCTATCAAGCAAATCATTTTTTATACTTGAATACCAGTCTCTGGCATTGGCTGCTGTGTTTGTAGTGTTGTTTTCAGGCGTTTTGGCATGGGTTTTTGCGAAAATATTTAAGCTTTCCGTTGCTATGTTCGTGCCGTCGATGATGTTTAATAATTCAGGAAATCTAGGGCTGCCATTGGCTGTATTGGCATTTGGTGAAAATGCACTAGGAGCAGCTGTTATCTTATTTCTTGCGGAAAATATTTTTCACTTTACGCTAGGATCTTATATCGTTGGAGGTAAAGTTTCCTGGTGGAAAATACTACGAATGCCAGTCAATATCGCAACTATCATCGGTCTGAGCATAAGTATTTCGCAAGTAAGAATGCCAGAACTAATCCAGATTCCGATTCATATGTTGGGACAGGTAGTCATTCCATTAATGCTGGTTGCCCTGGGTGTGCGTATGACTACGGTTGACTTAAAAGCATGGCGCATTGGTTTGCTTGGTGCATTAATGTGTCCACTTTTTAGCATCATTGCAGCGTTTTTGATACTACTTGTTATACCGCTGGAACCCATTCAACGTACTCAACTATTGTTGTTTGCCACACTTCCACCAGCTGTTTTAAACTATATGTTTGCTGAAAAATATCAACAACACCCCAAAGAAGTTGCCTCTATAGTTGTAGTCGGTAATGCCCTATCTATTTTCACACTATCTTTAATGCTGTTATATTTAGATTTAGGCAAAGCCGTAGGAAGCTAATAGGAGACTAAATGGCAATATCTTTAATCCAAAAAGAGCGCTATTCTCAGTCATATAAGTTGACCCCATTAATGATGGCTGGAAACCTATTGACAAGCCCAGTACTGGTTGCTTTGATGTGGGACATAATCCCTCATCAAGCTTTATTGATTTGGCTTGTTGTAATATTTATTGCGTGTTTTCTTACCATAATTTTATTCTTTCGATTAAAGCCTTTATTCAAAGATATATCGACTATTCCTGATATTGCTATGTACTACCAAATCCCCCTGGTTTTTGGCATTATCTGGGGAGCAGCTGGATATTTGTTTTTTACTCCAGAGTCAATTGCACACACTGCCTTTCTTGTGGTGTTCTTATTTGGTATGGCATCCGGTGCTGTTAATGCACTTTCTTCTTTATGGCTTGCCTATGCCGCGCTAGCAGTTCCAATGCTGCTTCCACTTGCATTTCAGTTGTTCAACCACGGACATTTACACAGTATATATTTGGGACTAACGGTACTAACCTTTTTATTTATGATGTTAGGACTTAGTCGTTGGACCTATCACATGATTAGCGATTCTTTAAAAATTCGATATGAGAATATTGTCTTATTAAAAGACCTTGAAAAGAAGCGTGAGCAGGCCTTAAAGGCAAGCCAAGACAAATCAAGATTTTTGGCAGCGGCAAACCATGATTTACGCCAGCCAGTTCATGCGATCTCTTTATTAACAAGCGCATTATCTGCTGAAGTTTCGACCCAAAGAGGTAAAAAAATACTATCAAGAGTGAATAATTCTAATGAGGTTATTCTGGATTTGCTCAATTCATTGCTGGAAATTTCACGACTCGATGCAGATATTATTAAGCCCGATATAAAACCTATAAATCTTAAACATTTTGTTAGTAATCTGGTGAATGAGTTCCAGCCTTTTGCTGAAGAAGGCGGCCTTGAACTACGTTCACATGCTTGTCAGGTTTGGGTGAAATCCGACCCGGTTTTACTGGCTACAATAATGAGAAATCTGATCCAAAATGCAATCCGCTATACCAGTCTAGGAAAGATTGTAATAACTTGTCGTAAACGCAACCATAAAATCCATTTGCAAGTTTGGGATACCGGTAAAGGCATTGCTGAAGAGCATCAAGAGTTAATATTTGCTGAATTTCAACAACTGTATAACCCAGAGAGAGATCAAAATAAAGGACTAGGTCTTGGGCTTGCGATCTGTCGGAGGATTACAGCCCTGCTCAAAATTTCACTACAATTAAAATCCACCCTAGGAAAGGGTAGCGTATTTACTCTTGAGCTTGTGGAAATGTCAGCAGAAGAAATACAGCAAAGCCATAATGCACAGAGTGTTGAGGCTAATAGTGCCCCTGCTATTGATACCGCTGATAACATAAGCAATGCCGTATTTCTTATCATTGATGATAATGAAGATATTCTAGATGCTATGACCTCATTGCTTGAAGGCTGGGGAAGTAAAGTTCTTTGTGCCGATAGTGTTGAATCTGCCGAGGAAACTGCCAGATCCTCCAGTGAAAAAGTCGATGCCATTATTGCTGATTATCGACTTCGTGAAAATACTACGGGTGTCGATGCAATCAATGCTTTTCATAAACTGGTTGACTATCACGCTGTGGCGGTATTAATCACAGGTGATACCGCCCCAGATAGGATGAGAGAGGTTTCATCGCACGGGCTCCCTGTTTTAAATAAACCAGTTAAAAGTACACACCTTAAATCTGCCTTGGGTAGATTATTGCGTATGGCTTCCTGACCCGTTTTTTAGCTAAATTCTTATCGACTTAATCAGAGCTTCACTAGATAATCGCCCTATTAAATACAAATAGATAATAGAGTCATGAGTAAATTCTGGAGTAAACGCACCCATGAGCTTGACCCCTACTCTCCTGGGGAACAGCCACAGGATCAGCAGTATATAAAGCTGAATACCAATGAAAATCCCTACCCGCCTTCACCCAATGCGATTAAAGCTATGCGTGAAGCGGCAAGTGAAGCGATGCGACTGTACCCTGATCCCAATGCCAGAACACTAAAACAAGCGATTGCAGATTATTATTCACTAGAGCTTGATCAGGTTTTTGTCGGCAATAGCTCTGATGAGGTTTTAGCGCACACTTTTGTGGCATTACTTAAACAGGATAAACCTTTGCTGTTTCCAGATATTAGCTATAGCTTTTATCCTGCGTATTGCAGTTTATTTGGAATGAATGCTAAACAGATTCCACTTACAGATGACTTCACCATCAAGGTAAAAGATTATCAGCCTGATTCTTCTCAGGAAATTGGCAGTATTATTTTTCCTAACCCCAATGCACCTAGCGGAATTGCACTTGGACTGAATGAGATAGAAGAGATATTAAAAGCAAATCCTGATTCTCCCGTTGTTATTGATGAAGCCTATATTGACTTTGGTGCTGAAACGGCAGTGCCATTAATCAACGATTATCCGAACCTGCTAATTACCCAGACCTTCTCAAAGTCTCGCTCCTTAGCAGGTTTGCGTGTTGGCTTTGCTCTGGGACAAGCTGATTTAATTGAAGGGCTGGAGCGCGTAAAAAATTCATTTAATTCCTACCCGCTTGATCGTGCCGCAATTGCCGGTGCAACCGAGTCTATGAAAGATATAGCACACTTTGAGGAGAATTGTAAAAAAATAATAGCCACCCGAGAGCGTGTAAGTAAAGCGCTTGAAGCAATGGGTTTTTGGGTGTTGCCCTCAAAAACCAATTTTATCTTTGCCCGACCAAATCAGGCTAATGCTGAAAAACTTTATCTGGGTTTAAAAGATAATGGCGTGCTGGTACGTTATTTTAATGCGCCACGGATTGCCGGCTTTCTTAGAATCAGTATTGGAACCGATGAGGAAATGAATGTGTTTCTGGAAGCATTGTCGATGCTAAAAAATGGGGGGGGTGCCAAATAACGTTTTGGGGTTGTTTCATAGGTCCCTTAATCAGTGCTTCCCAACAGCTTTGAGACTGCTTGCCGCATTAAACTAAGCCCAGCTTTTTTACCGCTTATATCAGGCGACATTTTTCCTGTTAGCTCCAGCCAGGATGTCTTTTGAAGTACTTTAAGTATCAGGATTTTATTCTCTTTCTTATCCAGCGATACGTTATCAGCCAGTTTATTGCAAACCAGTTTCCAAATCGGGTAGAGAGTATTTTCATAGCCCCTTTGTTGATAGGCGAAGGCTTGTAGCAATTGATTTTCATTTTCGCTAATCATTTCAGATTGATTATCTAAAAGTGCCAGTACAATATCATCTTCAAGTTGATTAAACGGATCAGGCAAAAGATATGGGAACTGTATGTTAAATCGTGTTTTGGCATCTGTTACTAAACTATGTCCTTTTTTAGTAATTGCCTGCAACATTATTATGGAATGTGCACCACTGCTGGCATCACGTTTTATACCTAGGTAAACCGACGTAAAGTTTGCTTTTTTCCAAAATCTAATTAAGGCATCTGTTGCGCCAAAACTAGTACCGAGATAATCAGCTTCGCAATTATCTGCCAAAGATTTTAGTAGATAGCTGCCTAAACCTTGTCGCTGCAAACTAGGATGTATAGCAATTCGAATGACTCTTTCACCTTCTAGTATAGGCGCATGTGCAATGCCAACATTGGCCGCCAGCGACTGGGCAACTAAATGACCTTTGAGACGGCGTTTGCCTGCAAATATATCGGTGCAAGTTTGCTCGTCAATTCCACCTTCATGAATTGTGACAGCAACCGCAACAACAGAAGAATTAGCCTGTAATGTAAAAATGGATATTGCCTCTTCATCCAGCAGTTGTCTCAGATCAGAAGGTTTGGTTTGGTAATGGGCGTTGACTAAAAGACCAAATATTTCCCCGAGTAATGACTCATTATTAATTAATTGGGCTTTCTTTATTCTAACGAAGCGGCAATCTGCAACGCCTACTGCTTCAATCTTCTCTTTATCCACCGCTTCTGCATTAAGTAACAAAGTTTCAAATATAAACTGTTCCAGTGTGTCATTTTCTTTCCAGCGAACAGGGGTATTTAAATAGATACTTTTCCATTCTGGAGCGAGCTGATCTAATTCTTTTTGAAAACGAATAGTAAAACCACGACCACTGCCTTCATACCCATGTTGGGTGCTGGAAAAGACAATTCGTGAATAGCGTTTTACAAAGCTTGTTAGCAATGGAACCGGAATGGCAGCTGCTTCATCGACTAATACTAAATCAGCCTCAGGCTGTTGACGGTATAATTCATCAGGTGCGTAAAATTTTAAGTTTATATCAGCATTTATTGTTGTAGCATGTCGAAAAATTGCAGTTGCTGTTTTTTTGCTTGGAGCACAAACGATGATGTTATTTAGTCCATCATTATACAATTTTGCTGCGGCAATTCCGAGTGCAGAAGACTTTCCACGACCTCTGTCTGAAGTAATCACTAATGGACGGCGGCGATGACCTTTGACAACCCGCATAACTGCTTCAACAGCCTGTTGCTGGTCTTCAGTGGCATATTGAGCAATATATTCTTTTCTTTTAGGAGGATTTAGAGCTTGTAAGTTAGTTTGTTTTGATTCTATAAAATCTACGTTATTATATTTCTGTAAAAAGGTGTTAAAACGTTTTAAAAATAAACTTTCAGGACATGCTTGAGGCCTTAGTAATAATAAGTATCCGCCACTACGAATAGTGCCACTAATTGCACCAAGTGCATTGACATCAAATGTGTCCGTAGCATTAAAAATGACTGCATCAAATTCTTGTCCGAGAAAATCATTTGCTTTCCTAGGGTCATCCAATAGTAAAGTTTGTAGATTTTTTGTTAACTGCTGAGCATTAATCAAGCAGTCAGAGAAATTTCCTTCTATTAGATATATTGCGCGATTAAGGTGTGAGTTATTCATCTACACAAACAATACTATTCTTTATATTCACACTCCTGGATTAGAACATGTGGTCCTATTCCAGCTTGAATAACAGCACTTAGTTTACATTTGAAGCCTTCTTTTTTCCATTCCCAATTTAACTTGTAAGCATGGTCTATGCTCTTTTTCTTTAGGCCTAAGTAAACTGCATGGCGATTAACATCTTTAAGCGTTATATTAAAATGAGTAGAGCTATCATTTTCATTCTCATTTCTTTTCTTCTCAGGATTGTCATATAAGTCATAGTTAAGACCATTAACAACATAATAAAATTGTAATGATTTAGCTTTAGCATCAGTAAATATTTCAACTTTATGGTCCCAGAGCCTTGGCTTTGAAATATTAATTTCTTCATCCATTATCTTACCTGCTTTAAATTCTTTCTTTAAAGCTTTAAGAGAGTACTCACCAAAACCATCTAATCTAATTTGCTTTAAACCATCTGATGCTGTTTTAATTTTATCTAAGGAAACGACTGGAATCGGTTTTAAATCTTTCCTATTGGTATGATTAATTGTTGAAATTTTTTGTGCTTTAGCATTTTTAGGACAGGGCATTGAGGAATATTTAATTGTCCCATTTGCCTGTTTGCATTTATAAATACCGGCACTTACATAAGATGATATAAATACCGATAGAACTAAAATTAACATTTTTTGCATGGCTTATTCCTTGAAATAAAAACCTTAAATACTAACTATTAGTGCCTTAACTTCAGCTTAAGGAGCCTAAGATTAAGATAAGTGCCAGCGGTAGTGTGAAGTAATCGGATAGCGTCGATCTTTGCCAAAAGCACGTTTGGTAATACGAATCCCCGGGGCTGACTGGCGGCGCTTGTATTCGTTTAGTAATACCATTCTAGCAACACGCTCAACTGTTTCGTGATCATAACCCTGTGCGACAATATCATCGACGCTCTGAAATTCTTCGATAAACATGCGTAAAATTGCATCAAGAATATCGTAGGGTGGAAGTGAATCTTCATCAATCTGATCAGGCGCCAGTTCAGCGGAGGGTGGTCGGGTGATAACTCGGTCTGGGATGATTTCTTTGTAAGAGCCATCAGCCGCAAAAGAGCCATCAGCTGTAAATAAGTCACCGTCACCGATGTCATTGCGATAACGCGCTA
>Ga0209633_10002308_pt1 | contig 18597 bp, 18 predicted proteins | sample Cruoilmetagenom1_FD_187290 | JGI IMG/M metagenome (GOLD analysis project Ga0209633, IMG submission 187290) | Oil polluted marine microbial communities from Coal Oil Point, Santa Barbara, California, USA - Sample 1 (SPAdes) (version 2) | ecosystem: Environmental > Aquatic > Marine > Oil seeps ... | reverse complement strand
CCTGCCGTTTACGTGCCCGTTCGCCCTGGCGTTATTTGGAAACTGTTATCACCGCCGGCCGGGCCGGGTTGCCAGTGCCACGTTTGCCTGTTGCTGCATAGGGGGGTGAACACTTACAAGCCGGGGGTTTACTGTAATTAATTAATTACAGTAAATACTTGAACAAAATAATCGGTATCAACATCGCCGTAAGAATAAAAGCCACTCTTAATGCACGAGCATAGATTTCGCGACGAAGGGTGATTTCGAAATAGTAAACTTGCTTGATCTCTTCTTCAGCCTCCGGTGGCTGCCTAAATGGAGGCCCCATGATATCTACGCACCTCAGGAGGAGCATTGCAGTTAGCACATAGGCCAAGAATTCGATGACTAGAAGTGTAACAACCAGCCAATGGTTATCTTCTGCGTGAATAAAGAAGCCTAAAACGACAAACATAATGGATATATGGGTTAACAATGCATTACTTTTCGTGTCGATAATGTTCATATCATAAAGAATGTCCTCTATATCTTCAGCCTTATTACGTCGAGAATAATACTTGGATTCCCTGTCAATGTTTATTTCAAACCATCGTTTGAAGAGCTTATCCAGTCCTGCAAATGCATTTCTTAGTTTCATAATTTCTCCTTTATTTCTCCTTTATGAGGAGTTAAATCACCACCGGCAAAGCCGGTGGATTATCAGGTGGGCCCATCGAAAGGGGCAACAGCCAGGAGGCTGTCCCACTTCGACCAAGGTCCGGGCGCCCATCGACCCGGATGGCCAATTGGCTCAGCGCAGACCGCGCTGAGCCAGTAACCCAGCCACGGTAACATTGACGGAGTATTAAATGCACTAGCGCATCTGAATCCCAATAGCCGGGATATGGACAGCGGCGAAGATTTCCTCGCCGCTCGCTTCTCCCTCAGGTGTGCAGATGGAAGACCTTGTTCATGATCTTCCACTCCCCATCGACTTTTAACAGCGTGAACAAGTCGGTGAACCGGTGACCGGTCCAGTTGTCGAGTTCAAGCCGCACGGTGGCAATCGTATCAATGAGGTCGATGCTGGCGATCCATGCTTGGAGTTCCGTCGCTGGACCGTTCTCTTCATTCCAGGCAAAGAGCTGCTGGATGGGGCCGGCGAACAAGTCGTCACCGACATAACCGAAGACTGTCGCGTCCTTGTGGAAGGCGGGTTTCATGTCGTCGCCTCTGCCGGACCTGGCGCCATTGATGTATTGCTGGACGACCTTGGCGATCACGTCATACTCACTCACGTTTGTAGCTGCATTACTCATGGGCTTTACTCCTCATTAGTGTCCTGAACATTGTGTTGTGCGTTAGCGGTTATCGCATCTAGACCTGAATCATTCCGCCGTCAGCGACCAGATCGGCCCCGGTGAAGTAGCTCGCATCGTCGGAGGCCAGAAACGCTACCGTCGCGGCGATTTCCTCAGGTCTACCCGGGCGGCCGAGCGGAGTCTGCTGGACGACCTGTTCTCCGAACGCATCGACCTCGTCTTTGCTTAGACCGACTTTGCCCCAGAACGGAGTGTCGATGAGCCCCGGACTGACGACGTTGACACGGATGCCGCGAGGTGCGAGTTCGGCTGCAAGCGTGCGCCCCAGCGAACGAACCGCTGCTTTAGTTGCTGAATAAATGCTCGTGTTCGGCAGCCCGGACTGAGCAACGACGGAGGCGTTGAGAATGACCGACGCACCTTCCGAGAGAAGCGGCAGGACCTTCTGAATCGTGAAGAAGAGGCCTCGAACGTTGGTGTTGAACAGACTGTCGAAGTGCTCTTCCGTCACCGCCTCGATCGGAAGCAGCGGCGCGATACCCGCGTTTGCAAACAGCACGTCCACACGGCCGAACTGCTCCTGCAGCTGAGCGAACAAGCGGTCCAAATCTTCGAGGTTCGCAACATCACCGCGGATGCCCGTCGCCCGGTCGCCGAGTTCGGCGACGGCGGCATTCAGTGCGTCCTGGTTGCGGCCGGTAATCACCACCCGGGCACCGTCTGCGATGAACCGCCGGGCGGTGGCCAACCCGATGCCACTGTTTCCTTCGGTGATAACTGCTATTTTGTCGTTTAACTGTCTCATTTTCTTCTCTCCTATACTTTGACCAATTCGGTCTCTGTTGAACAAAAAAATATCAAGCTCCCTCCAGCGTCGAGGCCGATGTCGCGTTCACAATGCTTCGCGGTAGCGCTGGGGCATCCCGCACCCTTCCTTACACTGGTTAATTCCACCGTTCTTACCACTTTTCCGCATAGGGACGGATGATGTGATCGAATGACCACGTCGAACGGTCCTGGTGGGCAATATGAAAAACCTCGTCTGCAATGGCTCCCGGTTTGGCGAAATAATCCTCCGGCTTGTCCTTCCAGCTTGGCGGCGGCTTCAGCCAGCTCGGTCTCTGGGTATCATCGCCAAGCCAGGACGCGTTGATTGCGGCATCGGTCGTGATATAGGCGACGTGCACGCCCTTTGGACCCAGATCGCGTGCCAATGATTGTGCCAATATACGCTGCGCTGCTTTGGTCGGCGCGAACACTGCGTAGGTCGGAATGCCGCGCAATGCAGCGGTATTGCCGGTGACCATAATGGCTCCACTGCCCGCCTCCACCATGGCCGGCGCCAAGGCCCTGGCCAAATAAAGCAGCGCGGTGGTATTGACGCGGAAATTTCGTTCCAGGTCTCTTGGATCGGCGTCTTGAAAGGTTTTGAACGTCGCCGCGACCGCATTGTGTACCAGGACGGAGGGGCTGCCCATTTCCGATCGAACCGACTCGATGATTGCCTGCAACGCATCAAGGTCGGAAATATCGCAACGATAAGCCTTGGTGTCCTCGATTTCATTCTCCAATGCCACCAGTCGGTCGCGGTTTCGAGCCAGCATGGCCACCTGGTAGCCTCCCTTGGCGAATCGTCGAACCAATGCGGCGCCCGTACCTTCGCCGACGCCGGTGATCAAACAGATTGGTTTTGTCATGTTGATCTCCAAATAGATGATTAAAATAATTTCAGCACTAACAACGTCAAACAAATCCGGGAAAAACCACCGCGATAAAGGCTCCTTTCGCGTGATGTTCAGGTGCCCGGATAGCCTGTATTGTCACGCGAACCAAAAAGAACCTTCGGGTGATCTTATGCTGCTTCCTTGGTCAGCTCACGGACCAGCCAATCAATCCGATCGTTGCCCCAGAATCTTTTTCCTGCGTAAATGAAAAAGGGGGCTCCAAAAACACCGGCTTCCGCTGCCTGTTGCCGGATCTCCGAGAGCTTGTCGTTGTAATAATGGTCCTTGATCGCTGCTAGAAATCCATCCTGGTCAAGACCCGTTCGTTCGGCGATATCCGCCAGGACATCCGTCCGGCTGATGTCCTTCCCGTCACTCCATCGGGCCCTGAAGACCAAGTCGTTATAGTCCTCACCCACGCCCTGTTCCTCCGCGTAAAGAAATCCTCTGCTGGCGGTGTGGCTTTCCGTTAATGGGGGCCGTGGTGTAAAGGTCAGTCCGTATTCCTCCGCATAGCGGGGTACATCTTCTTCGACAATGTATTCGTATCGGGCCGGGCTGAATGCAGGCCCGTCGCTGCTGCCGGTATGCCCGATTGGTTTATATCGGATGGTCACACCCTGAGGATCCAGGGCTTTTTTAATGCGCGTATTGGCCATAAACGCATAAGGGCTGAGATAGGTAAAATAAAAATCAACGGTTTTTTCATTCATCTTGGTTCTCCTCACTTGCGATAAAACAGTGGTTGATGGCCACTGGGAAAAAATCTCGCTCATTACAATTTAGTGGGTATCTGAGCGAGAAACGGACTGGCCAAAGCTGGCGAATGGATGCACTCGGTGTGTTTCGACCAGTGAGAATAGTGACTCGTACGAAAATAGGCAGAGCACAAAAAGATGTTCGGGGTCAAAGGAAGTGTTCCCGTTTTTGCCCATTGAGGGTTCGATCGGGCCGGACCGGCATCGAAAGGCAACACTGGAAGATGAACGCTATTCATCGCTTCCCATATCAGTTGGGTACAAATGGTTCGTTCAGGTGGGGTGCTGCGTCGCGAAAGCGGATCGTGCCACGGGTTCCACGGAAACATTCGCTGCCAAAACAATGCAAGCCCAAGCATAAACAGCAACTTCAAGTCATAGGCGATCCCAATCTTATTGATGACATGATCGATCGCTTTTTGCCGTTGCTTAGGTGAAAGTGTTTTGGGCCTGCATAGCTGTAAATTGTGCTGACGATAGTGACTCAGAGGCGTGACAGTTGTGCCTTTGCCTATCTCGGCTTCAATGACCAATTGCTGGTTCGGGCCGCCACGGTAAAACGACCTCAGCCGCTTTCGCGTTTCGACGTCTTCGATTTCCGCAAGGCGTCCAATATAAAGCGCACAATGGGTCCATCGGCTGGCCGTGAATGCACGTATGATCGGGCTTATACGGCTGCGTCCTTCAACCAACAGCACATCGCCCGCCTTGATGTCATCACGCAAACGGTCAAAGTAAGCCGACGGGCCATCCTGACCGCGATCATTATTTACCAACCAGTCGGTCAATTTAATCGCAAAGTTTTGTCGAAGCGTCTTAAACATGATCCCACCTATCAGACGGTTGGTGGCGTCCACGCTTTTGCAGCAAAAGCCGCATCAACGAGGGTATCCACCATATGGTTGACATAATTGCTCAAAGTTTTGTAACTGACGCCCAGAATGACCTCGAGGATCTGTTGCCGGGTATAGCCTGCGTCGACGAACGCCTGACGCTCTTCATCGCTGACCCACCCGCGTTTATCCACCATCCGGGTCGTGAAATGACGCAGCGCTTCCAGCTTCGGGTCCGTAATCGGACGATCGTTTCGGATCGCCTCGATCACCTCCTGCGGTACCTTCTGCATTTCTGCAATCACCGAATGCGCGGCCATGCAGTAATGGCATTCGTTGTAGCGACTGGCCGCCAGCAGAATGACCTGCCGTTCGGTCCTGGAAAACGAGGTTTGGTCGAAAATCTGGCTGAGGGTAAGGTAGCCTTTTGCGGTAGCCGGCGACTCTGCCATCGTGCCCATTAGGTTCGGGACAAATCCAAACGCTTTTTCGGCGCCTTCCAAAACTGCTACCGACTGTTCAGGTGCGGTATCTTTCGTATGTACAATAAATTTTGTCATCTTCGTTAACTCCTCTGGTTTAAGCTCTGCCGGAAACGTAACCGCCATCGACCGGCATGATTACGCCCGTGGTGAAGCTTGCCGTTGCAAGGTGGATCACAGACTCGGTGATTTCCCGCACCTCGCCGACTCGATTCATTAGGGCGACGCCAGCAAATGCGTCGACGTCCGCGTCCCCATAAAGAGGTGTTCTGATGACACCCGGGGCAACGGCATTGACCGTGATGTTGTCGGCCGCCAGCTCACTGGCGAGACTGGTGGTCAAGGCATGCACACCGCCTTTGGTGATCAGCGCGGCACTCGCCGGCAGTCCGGCCATTGAATGCATAATCAGTACGGTGCCGATATTGACAATGGCACCGCCACCCTGTTTTTTCATTTGTCTCACAGCCTCCTGGGTGACGAAGTAAGTCCCTTTCAGATTGATATGAATGTACCTGTCGAGATCGTCTTCTGTGTTGTCAAGGAACGGTTTGAGCCCGAAGATCCCAGCGTTATTGACAAGCACATCAGCACTGCCGAATCGATCCACCGCCACGTTGACCATTCTTTGGCCGGTTTCCTTGTCACCGATATCGCCCGGCACCAAAGCGATTCGGTTTTCATCGCCCAGTGCCGCGGCGGCGACAGTCAGCTTTTCAACATTGCGTGCATTGAGTACAACATTGGCCCCTTTTTCCAGGAACCCTCTGGCAACATCGAGTCCGATACCACTTGAGGCGCCGGTGATTAATACGGTGTTTATATTGGTTGTCATCGTTCGATCCTCCATAGGTTAATTGCGACCAGTTGACTGGTCAGTAAAGTTTTGTCCCAAAAAAAATTATCCTGCAGTATCCTTCGTCTCGGTAATGGCAAGTTCCTTCGCCCCCTTGGCGAGATCCTTCAACAGTCCGGGGTCGTTGCGTACCTTCGCCAGCATAATCACCCCTTCCCAATAAGCCAGAATCGCCTCGGCCGTCGCTGCAACGTCGATGTCAGCAAGATCGCCTGCTGAGACGGCATCCTGCACAGTTTTCTCGATCGACGTGATTGCCGTCCTGAAAATTCGATCGAGGCGATGGCGGATCGACTCATCCTGAGTGCTCAATTCCAATGCCAGATTGCCGAAAAAACATCCCCGAACACGGCCCGTCTTTTCCTTCATGGCTTTCTGGAATTCGTAAGTCAGATGAAACAGGCGCTCAATGCGCTCAAGCGGGGGCAAATTCGAGCAGAATGCGGGTGTTAGAATCATCCTGCCAATCGCCCGGGATTGATGCTCCAGCGCTTCCAACATCAGATCCTGCTTGGACTTGAAGAAATAATAGAAGCTGCCCTTTTTGACGCCGGCATGTTCGCACAACTCCTGCACACCCACATTGGCGTAACTTCGCTCGGAAAAAAGTTCCAGGGCACTGGCCAACAATCTTTCTTTTGCATCGCTTGTTCTTGCCATGGGGGTTATTATAGTTGACCGGTTGGTAAAATCAAGCCCGAAATTGTAATTTTTCCTATTAATTTAAAAAAGAGTTTAAATTCGGTGCCTTACCGTCCCAAAGGAGCGAATTCGATACCATTGCATGTTATAGGCGCCCATGGCGCTCCCTTTCCGGTGTTCAATGACCTTTAGGGACGCCGTAACTCAACAGCATGCCCCAACCCAAGTATCGGCTCGTCGAGCGCTCGAACCTTTTGACAAGCCCGGACAGGTCACAAGGTTTCTTGGAGGATCTGCATTCGCGTACGAAATGTGGGACTGACCCACGACAATTGCCGAGGGAGGCCATTCGGGATTGCATCCCCGACTGGATAGGATCACAATAACACTTCGGGTGTTTGTTTCTCACACCCACTGCCCGCCAACAGCCACTCGACGAGGAGGCTATCATGAACCAAGCCACAACCGGCACCCTCACCCAAGGTGTGCACCATATCGGTTTCACCGTTCCGGACCTCGCGGCGACCCGCGCATTCTTCACCGACACGCTCGGCTTTGAGCAGATCGGCGAAGTTCCCGATTATCCTGCTGTGTTTCTGAGCGACGGCCGCATCATGATCACCCTCTGGCAGGCCGCAGACCCGGCCAACGCCACTCCGTTCGACCGCCAAAACAACATCGGTCTGCACCACTTCGCGTTGATCGTGGAAGACCGGGCGGCACTCGACGCCATGCACGAACGCGTGCGCAATTCCGACGGCACGCGCATCGAGTTCGCCCCCGAACCGCTGGGCGGCGGTCCCACACGGCACATGATGTGCTATATCCCGGGTGGAATACGGCTCGAGTTCATCGCGCCCGCGACCTGAAGGCCGCACCGCAGGCGAATCTTTGATCATCGCAACGTGAGTGAGGACATGGCTGCCACCGAGCCATCAGCGCCGTTTCACCCCGGCGAACGTAAGATCCAGGAGCGCCTGGGTGTGCGGGAGCGGATCGAGGCGCTCGGGCGGCGGGTGATTCGGGACCACATGCCCGATCAACACCGCGACTTCTACAGCCAGCTGCCGCTGCTGCTCATCGGCACCATCGACAAGGCCGGCCGTCCCTGGGCGTCGGTGCTGTTCGGACGGCCGGGCTTTATCGAATCAACCGACCCGCGCACGCTGATGGTTGCGGCACGGCCGGTGTTCGGCGACCCGCTCAACGAAAACCTCACACCCGGCACCGACATCGGTCTGCTCGGCATCGAGTTCCACAGCCGGCGCCGAAACCGCATGAACGCGCGCATCGCTTCGGCCACACCGGGCGCCATCGAGATCCGGGTCAAGCAAAGCTTCGGCAACTGCCCGCAATACATCCAGGCGCGCGACGTGGAATTGCTGCCGGCCATCGACCGGGTCGGCGAGGCGTTGCCGGCCCACCGCATGAACCGATTCGGCGACGCCGAGCGGGCGATCATCGAACGCGCCGACAACTTTTATATCGCCTCCTATTTCTCGGAGGATCGCGGCAACGTCACACACGGCGCGGATGTTTCGCATCGCGGCGGCAAGCCCGGCTTCGTTCGCACCGACGACGCGCGCACGCTGACCTTTCCCGACTTCACCGGCAATTTCCACTTCAATACGCTGGGCAATATTCTGCTGAACCCGCGCGCCGGGCTTTTGTTCATCGAATTCGAGCACAAAGATCTGCTTTATCTGACCGGCGAGGCGACGATTATCTGGGACAGCGACGAGAAGCGCGCATTTACCGGGGCCGAGCGTCTGATCCGTTTTACCCTGACGGAGGGGATCCGCATCGAGGGCGCGGTGCCGGTCCACTGGCGGTTCCTGGAGTATTCGCCGAGCCTCGAGCACACCGGCTCGTGGGCGGAGGTCGCGGCAACTTTGGCGGCGCGGCGCGAAGGCAATGCGTACTGCAACTACCAAGTGACGCGTGTCGAACCGGAAAGCACGACGATCAGCTCCTTTTATCTCCAGCGCGAGGACGGTGGCCGGATCCCCTGCCACAAGGCCGGCCAGTTCCTGCCGCTGGAACTGCATCCGCCCGGCGCCAACCGGCCCATTCGCCGGACCTATACCATTTCGAGCGCGCCCAACGGATCGTTTTTCCGCCTCTCCATCAAGCGGGAGGGACCGGCCGCGTCCGGTCTGCCGCCCGGCGCGGCATCGAACTACTTTCACGATCATGTGCAGCCTGACACGGTACTGCGCGCGATGTCACCGCGCGGCACGTTTACATTGGTCGAGGATTCCTTGCGTTCGGTGGTCCTGCTCAGCGCCGGAGTCGGCATCACCCCCATGGTCAGCATGCTCGAACAGCTGGTCGAGAACGCCCGCACCTGCGGCTGTCAGCGTGCGGTGTGGTTCATCCACGGCGCCCGCAACAGCGCCGAGCATGCATTCGCCGCCCATATCCGCGAACGGGCGAACCGCTGCGAGCGGGTCAACGCGCATATCCGCTACAGCCGTCCGCTGCTCTCCGACCAACAAGGCAGAGACTATGACAGCGTGGGCCGCGTCGACATCGATCTGCTCAAAGCACTGCTTCCGTTCGATGACTACGACTTCTTTCTGTGCGGTCCGGTGCCGTTCATGCAGGCGCTGTTCGATGGGCTCAAATCGCTGAACATACCGGATGATCGCATCCACTACGAGTTCTTTGGCGCGGGTCATTCATTTCATCGTGAGGCACAGCATGGGTTTGAACCGGGGCAGCCGCTCTCTGCCGGTCCGGTGGCGGTGCGCTTCGAGCGCGCCGGCATCCGCACCACCTGGGATCCATCGAAAGGCACTTTGCTCGATCTGGCCGAGTCGGAAGGACTCACGCCGGCCTACAGCTGCCGCTCCGGCATCTGCCAGACCTGTTCGACCCGGCTGGTCGCAGGCAGCGTCACCTATCTGCAGCCGCCCATGGCACCACCCGCGAGCGGGCAAGCGCTGATCTGCTGCTCCTACCCGAGCGCGAAGCTCGAGGGTGGCGAAGAGAACCAGGCTGTCGTGCTGGATCTTTAATTGATCCGCCGGCCGTCGGAGACCGCAAACAGAGCGCCGGCAGCACATATCTATCCACAGCCTACAGTCCTTCGCCATAGAACTGATGGACCTTCCGGTAAAATTCCCGGGAGCGCAGATTGTCGCACCAGGCATTCAGCCTTCTACCCACTGTCCGAGAATGAAAGACAAGGGCGTGTTCCATCAGCATGACGTGCGAATCTTCGGTAAGATCGATATGAGCGAGGTAATCGAGTGGGCCTGATAACCCGGATGAGTGTGCCGGCCATCGCCGGTCTTATTGCAGCGCTCGTACTGACAGGGTGCAGCGACGACCCGCAAGACCCGGCGCCTGCCATCAAGGCGCGACCGGTGACGGTGCTCGAGCTCGAAGAACGTGACTTCGCACGCGAAACACGACTGACGGGTTCGGTCAGCCTCTACCGCGAGGAGCAGGTCGGTTTCGAGGTGGCGGGCCGGCTGCTCTGGGTGCTCGACGAAGGCAAGGAAGTCGAAGGTCCGACGCTCAATGAAAACGGCCGGCTCATCAAGCCGGGCGAACTCATTGCAAAGTTGGACAGCACCCGCTACCGGTTGCAGGTCAATGCGCTTCAGGCACGTCTCGATGCCGCCCGACATGCCCTGAAAGACGCCCGCTCGGCGCTGAAACTGGCGCGCCAGACGCGCGACCGCCAGAAGCGCATCTTCGATGAAGATGCGGGCAGCCTGCAGGCGGTCGAAAACGCCGAAAGCCGGCATGAGCGAATGGCAGCCCGCCTCGCGGAGCGTGAAGCGGTGATCCGGGAGATCGTGGAAACGCTGCATCGCGCCGAAGAGGACCTCGAAGACTGCAGTCTGCTGGCGCCCTTCTCGGGTCGCATCACCCGCATCCATGTCAGCCAGGGCGCTGTAATCGAAGCCGGACGGCCGGTGGTGACATTGAGCCTGATGGACCCGATTCAGGTTCGAGTCGCCGTGTCGGCCGACCAGGATCGGCGTATTCAGACCGGCAACCGGGCGATTCTCTATCCCAAGGACCCGATCGATCCGGATGGCGAGCCGACCCGGGTGAATGCCATCGTGTACGAGAAGGGCGCGGTGGCGGAACGCGACACGCGCACGTTCCGCATCACTCTCATCGCCCGCAATGAGCGGCGCCGAGTCCACCAGATTGCACCCGAAACCAAAGACCTGCCCGTCGTCAGCGACTATCTGCCGGTTGTCCGACGCTTTCAGGGCGAGGCGGGCAACCTTTTCGTACCCGTCGACAGCATCTACCGGGAGGATGGGCAATCGTACGTGTTGCGCCTGCCCGGCGTGAGCTTTCATCCGGGAGCGCGGCGCAGCGCGGTCGGCAAACACGTACCGGACAAAGTCCCGGTGACCTTGGGAAACGATTACTTTACCGTCATCAAATGGAACTTCAGAAGTCTCGAAGCAGGCGCGGATTTGCGCGAAGGGGACTTCCTGGCGCTCGAACCGAAACAGGAACATCTGGCCGGTCTGGCCATCGGCCGCGCGCAGTGGCTGCTGCGCCCCGGTGAACTGGTGCCGGTGCGCTTTTTGCTCGATGCAGCGCCAAAAGGCCTGTACGTGCCGATGAATGCCATCACGATGATCGATGACAAACACGTCGTGTTCTTGGCGGAGGACGATCAGGCGCGTATGACGGAAGTGACCGTTCATGACCTGTACCACGAGCTTCGCCGGATCGAAGGCGAAGGGATAACGCCCGGCGCCCGGGTGATCGTGAGCGGCGTGCATTACGTCTCGGATGGCCAGCCGGTGACCATTGTCGGCCAGGAACAGCTGCCGCCATGAATCTGCCCCGATTCGCGCTCACACACCGCTCGGTCGTGCTTGCGTTTTTCGCTCTCCTGTTCGCTGTCGGCCTGTTCAACTTCGCGACCATGCCGCGCCGCGAGGATCCGGAAATCACCATCCGCGATGCGCTGGTGATCACCAGCTGGCCCGGCGCCGCGGCAGAAAAGGTCGAGGAACTCATCACCGATCCACTGGAAAAAGTCATTGCCGAGATCGCCGAAGTGAGCACGATCGAGTCCATTTCCAGGGTCGGCCTGTCGGTGATCCAGGTAACCGCCGACGATCGAGTGACCGATACCGATCAGGTATGGGACGAAGTGCGCGCCAAGGTCGGGCCGCTGCAACCGAGATTGCCGCCCGGTGCGCAGCCCCCGATCGTCAACTCGGATTTCGGCGTCGTCTACGAGATCGTCTTCGCCCTGTATCAAACCCCCTTGCCCGGCACGCAGGCGATCGAACGCCCTTATGAACCGCGCCAACTCGAGATTTTCGCCGAGCGGATCGAGGACTAGGTCGAACTCATCGATTCGGTCGCCCGCGTGGACTTTTGGGGTGTGCAGCCCGAGCGCATCTATGTCGAAGTGGACAGCGCCGACTGGGCCAAGATCAACGTGACCGCAAGTCAGCTTCGCCACATCTTCGAGGCGAGAAATATCGTTCAGCCCGGCGGTGAACTCGACACCGAGCATGCCCGGTACGCGATCAATCCAACGGGTGAATTCACCGCGGTGCGGCAGATGAACGACCTGGTGGTCGGCCGCGTCGACGGCAGCCTGCCGGTGCGGCTCGGCGATCTACCGATTCATATCGACCGACGCTACGAGGAACCGCCGCGAACGCTGACGCGCCTGACGCGTCCGGAAATCGCTCATCGGCCCTGTCTGGTGCTCGGCGTTTCGATGAAAAGCGGCCACAACGTCGTCAAAATGAGCGAGGCGGTGAACAACGTCATCGCCCGGCTTCGGCAACGAGTTCTGCCGCCCGATATCGAGCTCACCCGCGTCAACGATCTTCCGCGACAGGTCGACAGCCGCATCGATAATTTTCAAATCAACCTGCTGCAGGGGGTTCTCATCGTGCTCGCGGTCGCGCTTGTGGCGATGGGTTGGCGGCCGGCGCTGATCATGGCCGCGGCGGTGCCGATCTCGATGATCGGCGCCTTCGCCATCGTGCCCTATTTCGGCGTTCAATTGGAACAGTTCGCGATCGCCTCGCTGATCATCGCCTTAGGGATGGTCGTCGACAACGCCATTGTCGTGTCCGACAACGCTTTTCGACTCATCCGCGAAGGGATGCCCAAGCAGGAGGCCGTTATCCAGGGCACCCAGGAACTGGCGGCGCCGATTCTGACTTCGACCCTGACGACAATATTCGCCTTTCTTCCGATGCTCACGATCACAGGGGACGTCGGTGAATACGTCGGCAGTCTTCCCATCGTCGTCGGCACCACCCTGGCGTGCAGTTTTTTCGTGGCGATGCTGGTGACGCCGATCATGTGCGCGTGGCTGTTCAAGGCGCCCGCGGCGAAGAAACGGGAACAAAAAGAGGAGCGGCCGCCGCTGTACGACCGTATCATCGGCTGGTCTTTGGACCGCAAGGGCGTGGTCTTGGGCGGGGTATTGATCCTGTTCCTCGGCGGCCTCTCCCTGATTCCGGTGATCGGCTCCCAATTCTTCCCGTCCGGGCTTCGCGATCAGTTCTTCGTCAAAGTCTGGCTGCCGGAAGGTGTACCCATCGCCGAAACGTCCCGAGTCGCCAGGGAGGTCGAAAAAATCCTCGTTGAACTCAGCCCGATCACCGAAGACGGTGAAACCCGCCAGCGGCTGGCCAATGTGGTCACCTTCGTGGCCACCGGTGGCCCACGGCTGATGATCACCCAGGAGCCCGAATACGATTATCCGTACTACGCCTTCCTGCTGGTCAACACCACCGATGCCGAACAGACCGCCGGCTATGCCAACGACGTGCGCCGCGCAGTGGAAAAGCTGCACCAGGCGCGCGTGACCGTCGACCTGTATATGCTGGGTCCGCCGATCCGCGATCCGGTCGCGTTCCGCTTGAGCGGCCAGGATTCGACGGTACTCCGGAGCAAGGCCCGGGAAATGATCCGCCTGTTCAAGGGGACGCCGGCCACCCTGGCGCCCTACAGCAACTGGGGCGCGCCCGGCTACCAGATCGACGTCAACATCGATTCCCATGCGGCCAATCTCGCCGGCGTCACCAACGCCGACGTGGCGCTGACCATCCGATCGCTGCTCTCCGGAGCCCGGCTGACGACCTACCGCGAAGGCGATCATCGGGTTCCGGTCATGCTGAGAACGCTGCGGGAAAAAAGACAGGATGTGAACGATCTCTCCGGGATCTATGTCAACGGTGCCAGCGGCAAGGTTCCTCTGGACTCCATCGCCACAGTCATCCCTACCTGGAAACCGGCGGTGATCGCCCGCCGCAACGGACTCCCCACGGTGACGGTCGGTTCCCGGGTGGAGGAAAGGGTGTTGGCCAACACGGTCGCAGCACGGATCGAACCCCGGCTCGAAGCAATGCTCGAGACCCTCCCCGCGGGCTATTTCGTCGAAAGCGGCGGCGAGCAGGAAGAGACGAACAAGGCGCTGGTCCAAGTGGTTCGAGCCGTCGGCATGGCCATGGTGTTGATCGCCCTGGTATTGATCGTGCAGTACAACTCGTTCCTCAAGCCCCTGGTCATCCTGTTCGCGGTTCCTTTGGGCCTCATCGGCGTCGCTGTCGGACTGCTGGTCACCGGTTGGGCAATGGGGTTCATGGCCATGCTCGGTGCGCTCTCCCTGGCAGGGATCGTCATCAACAATGCCGTCGTGCTGATCGATTTCATCGAGAAGAAGGTCGCGGAAGGTCAGGCGCTCAGAACCGCAGTCATGGCGGCGGGACGGCTGCGTATGCGGCCGATCATTCTGACCACGCTCACCACGATCGGCGGGCTGTTGCCTCTTTCGCTGTTCGGCGGCGCACTCTGGGCACCGATGACCAACGGCATGATTTTCGGATTGATCTTTTCCACCGCGCTGACGCTGGTCGTGGTTCCAACGCTCTATGTGGTGTTTGTGGAGAAGTTCGGGATGAAGGTGGTTCGGGAGGCCGCGGGCTGATATGCCTGCTCGGTGCAACCTGTCAGGCTGCTAGGTTCGGAACGGTCAGCGTATGGCTGTGATATCTCATCTCATTCGAGCGGAATGGTGCGCACGGCGCACCCTACGCTCCGATTCTCCGCCGGGGCCAAACGTAGGGTGTGCCGCGCGCACCACTCGGTTCACATTGGTTCACGGATGTTGCCTTTATTGGCAAGGATTATTACGATTTCTCAGGAATGACAGAATTTGTTGGTCCCGGATATTCCCGGTCGCGTTACACTATTACCGATTCGCCTTGAATTTATGTACGACAGGTCCGAGCAGGGCTGTTTTGTTGGCAGAGCCGGGTTGATCGGTAATCCCCGATCTTCCTCGCCCCTTGTGCGATGGCGTAATCAGTGATGAGGCGTTGTATGTTGGACGTTATAGTCTGTTTCCGGGGTTTGTTTGATGAGAGCAAGATTTTTGACGTTGATAGCCATGTTGATCGTTATGGTGACTGATATCGGGCCGCTACCGACGGTCAGTCTCATCTGCCTGTATGCCGTTATTTTCCGACCGCGATGGTTCAAGCGACTTGTGGATGAAGTTTATCGATGAAGGCAAGAATCGTAACCGCTCTGGCGCTGGTTGTTTTAGCCATCCTTGGCATCGGCCCGATTCCAACGACCAGTCTCATCGTCATTTATGTCGTTGTTTTCAGGCCGAGGTGGTTCAAGGAACTGGTCGATGCCATTTATGCATACGACGAAATATGAGCGCGAATAAGAGTTCCCCGGCTCTTTGCCCGACTGCGCGCTCCCGGGGTCGGGGTAGCGTTTACAGACTACGCCGTTGAGACGACTCCAGCTATGGGGGCCGGAGTCATGTAACCGAGCCTCCGATGGATAGGAATTTCAATGCCACTTTCCAACCCATCTTCGGGTAAACGCTACCCGATGCTGATCTTTTTGGCAAGACTTTTTAATTGTGCCCTCGGTATCTGAGGACGTAGACTCAACCATTGTGGGATTTTTGGGCGTAAACGATGCCTTTGAGCCCGTTATCTGAAAGGCGCACACAAGAGAACCTGTGCCCGTCAGAATGGCCGACTGGCATCGGTACCGTGATGTTACCAACTCACGGTCTGATCAAACTCAAAGTCCGGAACGGGTTCCGCTTCTTCGGATTCATCGAAAATCGTTTGATCAAAATCCGCTTCGAACCAGTCCGGCGGTGCGCGAGCAGGAGCGATTCGAGGCGGTGTGGCTGGTTCACCGATATAGATCAGGAGTCGCTGAATGGGATCCGCCTCAGTAAGAAACGCAACCACCTTTAATTCGCCACCGCATTGAGGACAAACCAGCGGAAAGACTTCATAGCTCCTTGCAATCAGCATCGCCCAAAGGGATACGGCATAGAAAGGCGGCTTGGATCCAGACTCCGATAGGTCTTCATCGGCAACCGGCGCTTGATCGGCTGAGACGACTTCATCATCCATAGGCAATCCGGCATGGGCCGTCACGGCTTGGTGTAACGGGGCATTTGGCGCCAGAACGCCATGATAACGATGGCGATGCTTGCGTGGCGGTGGTATCAACACAGCGAGCTTATCCAAAAACTCCAGGGGTGTGAGATAAAGAACGGTTTGCCCTCCAAAAAGCAAAGGGGTCAAAGCAAAGGGGTCAGACTCGATTGCTTTGCGATTTATGATAGAATAGCGTTCATTAACGAACGTAACCCTTCGCTGAGAATAACGTAATGGCTCGTTTACCTCGCTTCACTATACCCGGCCAACCGCAACAGGTGATTCAACGGGGTAACAACCGAGAGCCCATTTTCGCTGATGTGGAGGACTATCAATACTACCTTGAGCGATTGCGGGAAGCCGCCAGAAAGTGTCAGGTGGATATCCATCCCTATGTATTGATGACCAATCATGTGCATCTGTTGATTACACCTTGGAAAGAAAAGGGAACCGGGGCGATGATGCAATCCCTCGGTCGGTACTATGTTCAGTATTTCAACCACCGTTATGCGCGTACTGGTACGTTATGGGAAGGGTGTTACAAAGCTACCTTGCTGGATTCGGAAGCCTATCTGCTGACCAGTTACCGGTATATAGAACTCAACCCGGTTAGAGCGGAGATGGTCCGCCATCCCGCTGAGTATCCTTGGTCGAGTTATCGTTGCAATGCGCTGGGAGATAAAAATCCATTAATAACACCGCATCCATTATATACCGCGCTGGATCGTGATGAAGGGATACGGCAGGTGGTCTATCGAACATTATTTGATACGCATATCGATAGCAGGACGCTTGAAAATATCAGGGCAGCGACGAATAAGGCATGGGTGCTTGGGGATGATCGATTTCGAGAAAAGATCGGTCGTTTGCTTGATCGCCCGATGGCTCCCAGGCCGAGAGGGGGCGATCATTGTTCAGAACAGTTTCGGGAAAAAATAAGTAAGATCAAAGGTCGATCCTAATGACAAGCAAACCTCCGTTTTATCTCGGTTTCTTTTCGGCAATGTGTGGAGCAATCGAGTCTGACCCCTTTGCTCTCTTCAAATCTTGATGGAGAATGTAAATAGAGCGGTTTGCATAAGCCGCTTTAGTGCAGAGTACCCGCCTTACACTCCTTGAGTTTTAGTTCGAAATTTCTGCCCCATACGGATATAGCATCCTTGACATGCCCCCAGGAGTCAAATTTTCCTTCCCATGAGCTTCCGCCGAGACGCCTGTTGACCCCGGCAATAATCCGTTTCCCTGTTTCCGAGTCAGCCAGTTCGGCTTCCACGGATCCCTCTCCCGAAAAACCCGGCGTATCCGATATGCCGGAGACCGCAGAAGAAATAACGAATGATTGCGGAATGATGGTAGTTACAGTATCCAGAACGACGTTGGATTGCTCGCCCTCTGTCAGAGCTGCCCGAATCCGCATAACCTTGGGCCCGGCGCGATCAACGATACCATAACCGGCCTGACCTGCAGCTCTCACCAGTTCGCCACCCAAAAGGCCGGCAAGCATTTCCCGGTCCTTTGGCGATATTTTCGCAAGATTAGAATCTCCCTTGGTCCAGATGGTGACCGGGTCGATGATAACACCGATATATTGACTGCAAATTTCTGCGGCATTGGGCGCAATATAACGCAATTGCGCCACCTCACCTTTGTCACCGGAACCGGACTTAAACTGTGAATAATCGCCAAGAAATCCCGACTTTTCGGCGTTTCTAGCTAGATAGGAGGTGGTGCAGGCGCTGAGTCCCAGCACACAAATGACCACCGCCCATAAATAAGCGTGGGCCTGGAAAGGTTTGATGCTTAAGCGCATATTAAAGTACTCCCTAGTCATAAATTTAGTGCGTATAAGGCGTTCATCGCGCCACACTTTGATAGTAAATTGTATTCTATCACGAACTTTAATTTTGGTAACAGTATTAAAGCCGGAAAAACATTCGGCACACTTCAGATAGATAGGAATAGTAAAAAAGGCTTTAAAATTAGTAAATCCATGACCTGCTTAATTTTGCCATTCCCTACCACCTCCCTCAGAGTAAGCATTCAGTCCCCCTCGCCCCCCCCTTTTTCAAAGGGGGAGAGCTTGCGAGGGGGCCTGAATGGTTACCCCTCAGAGCGTGTTAGATCGTTCTTAGTTCTGTGCTATATCCAACCTTTGCGCTTATAGAATTCTTCTACGTTTTTGACAAACTCCTTAGCAAGATTCTTCACATGTGTCTCCATGTGGTCGCCAATGACCTCGCTTTTGAGCTGCATGCCGCCGGAGACGACAATACCTGCCGCCGCCCCTGATGCTGCGGCACCGGCTCCGGCAATCGCGAGGCCGGGTTGTTTGCTTCCATGTGTTTTAGCATTGGCACCTATATACAACTTGGGTGTCTACATGTCAAGACCCGTGAGATTGTATACACGTTTGTTAAAGAGTTTGGGTTGTTTTTCGTGCCATTGTTTAAGTGCCTCAATGGGTGTGCAATGGTATAGAACTCGTTGTGGGATGGAGCCATTATAGAGCCGGACATAGCGCATAATCGTGTCCTCGAGGCTCTGCGAGGAATCAAAGCGCGTGGTAGCGAGGACCTCGGCGA
>Ga0209633_10002307_pt1 | contig 18597 bp, 18 predicted proteins | sample Cruoilmetagenom1_FD_187290 | JGI IMG/M metagenome (GOLD analysis project Ga0209633, IMG submission 187290) | Oil polluted marine microbial communities from Coal Oil Point, Santa Barbara, California, USA - Sample 1 (SPAdes) (version 2) | ecosystem: Environmental > Aquatic > Marine > Oil seeps ... | reverse complement strand
ATCAAGAGCGTTATCGCCTGCAATCTCATCAATCATCGCAAGATGGTTGTGGGCGACGAAAATGGCCGTGCGCAATTCACTCAAGGAGTCATAGCCAAGCGGTGTGCCCAGCTGGGCGGAAAGCTCCTCCACGCGCGCGGTGCAATTGACCGCCTCGCCGATCGCGGTGAAGTCGAGCCGCTCGGCCGAGCCGATATTGCCGTACATGACATCGCCCATATGCAGCGCGAAGCCGAAGCGGATCGGCGGCTTGCCGGCAGCCTTACGGGTCTTGTTGAGGGCGGCAACCGCGTGCGCCGCATCGCCAGCGGCGTTGAGCGCGGAGCGGCAGACATAGGGCCGGAAAGCCGGATCGCCGAGCGGGAAGATGGCCAGCATGCCGTCGCCGATCAGCTTCAGCACCTGACCGCCATGGGCATGGACGGCGCCGATCACGCATTCGAAATAGTCGTTCAAGAGCGCGATGATCTCGTCGCGCGGCTTGGCGGCGGTCATCGCGGTGAAGCCGCGCAGATCGGAATAGGCTACGACGGCGTGGATGGTCTCGCCGCTGCCGCGCTGGATCTGCCCCTTCAGCACACGCTCGCCGGCGTGATGGCCGATGTAGGTGTCGAGCAGTGACCTCGCCGTGCGATGCGACGACTGCACCTCCAGGATCAGCGACAGGATCGGCAGCACGTCGTAGATCAGCGCAAGCTGATCGGTGGTGAAGCCGTCCGGCCCGTCGGCGGCGAAGGAGCCGGCGTTGACGGTGCCGTCGCTGAAGATCAGCGGCACCACGAGGTAATCGGTGGCGCCCTCCGCTTTGATCTGCTCGAGCACCGGAAAGTCGAGGGCGACCTCCGGGTCGAGCAACCGCCGCCGGATGCCACCGGCGCCGTCATGGATCACCTTGAAGGGGCTCTCCAGATACATCGGGTCGGCGATCAGATCGTGACCGCGATTGAGCGCCACCGCCGGCTGGCCGCGGTTCCAGCGATAGCCGGTGGAGAGGATCTGGGGGTGGATCGTGCGCACGTTCATCATCACCCGCATCAGCGGCACGCCGGCCGCGACCAAGCGCTCGCAAAGCTGCTCGATGACATCGCGCGAGCGTTTCAGATGCCGCGCATCGTCGAGCAGCCATTGCGTTATCGCCCCGCGCTCGGCGGCGAGGAGATCGGTGGGCCTGCGCGGCCGCGCCTTTCGCGTCGCCGCAAAGGCGGTTTCGGGTGATTTTTGGTTCGTCCCTACCATCGGCAATGCGGCCAATATTCCATCGTTTGGCCGCGCCGGGCAGTGACCGCGACCTCCCACAAGACAATAAATGGCCACAAGGCACCAAATTTGAAGTGGCGGCGGCCCTGACTAGATCGTCAGGCCGGCCAGTCGCCATGACATTTGCGTGACTTGACGCCCTCCACCGGGCAGCCCACTTCTGCTATACGCCAGCAAAGCCGGGCCCAAGCATATCCGCAGCATCAGGAGCCAGCCAGCCCATGTTCATCCAGACCGAGCCGACGCCGAACCCGGCCACTCTCAAATTCCTGCCCGGCCTCGCCGTGATGCCTTCGGGCACCGCCGATTTCACCGCGCCCGAGCACACCGAGACCTCGCCGCTGGCCGAGGCGCTCTTTGGGATTGACGGCGTGCGCGGGGTCTTCCTCGGCAGTGACTTCATTACCATCACCAAGGGCGACGACCAGGAATGGCACGTCATGAAGCCGACCATTCTCGGCGCCATCATGGAGCATTTCACCGCGGGCAAGCCCGTGATCAAGCAGGAGGCGGCCGAAGCCGCCGAGGCCGAGCGTCAGGCCTCGCCCGACGATGACCCGGTGGTGGCCCAGATCAAGGAGCTGCTGGAGACGCGGGTGCGCCCGGCCGTGGCCCAGGACGGCGGCGACATCATCTTCGAGGGCTTCGATGCCGGTATCGTATACCTGACCATGCACGGCGCCTGCGCCGGCTGCCCGAGCTCGACCGCGACGCTGAAGATGGGTATCGAGAACATGCTCCGGCATTACATTCCCGAGGTCACCGAGGTTCGCCCGGTCTTCTAGCGCATTTTCCACTTGCGTGGATGCGGCCGGATTAACCATCATTTATATGCAGGGGCGGGTTTTTGACCCGCCCTTTCTTTAGGTCGGGCGGGCCCGAAACCCGCGCATAGATTGGCCCGCCTTGGCCTTGGCCCGTCTCGGGAAATCGCAACCAGGCTGTGACGGCCGTTACAGCGTCCCTAACGCGCCCTTGATACCCTGCCTTCCGAACGCCCATAACCGGTCCTCGCAATGCGAGGGGCTTGGACATCTGGCGCCAAAGGAAGGAGACAGTCATGACCCGAACCACATTTCGTGCCGCGCTTGTCGCCCTTGGTATCGCCGTTCTGCCGTTGATGGTCGCCCAGTCGGCAAACGCGGCGATTGCCGCAAACCCTGGGGTATCGCCTACGACGAGCCATCCCAATCTCATTCTGGCGGGAACCTGCTGGAAGCGGATGGGACCCTTTGCCACGCAGGATCGGGCGTGGCGGTACATCCGCACGCTGCGGGCGCGCGGCTATAAAACCAGCGGCGTATGGGGCGTGGGCGGAAGCATCGCCTACAGCTATGCCTCGCGTCGCTATTACTTCAAGGTTTTCTATCGCTGCTAGTAAGGCCCCGGCAGATCCCCGGATCATGGCCGCGGCGATGCCGCGTCCGTGGTCCGGGAGGCCGGCAATAATCGTAAGGTCGGGACTGAAATCCGCCCCTACGGAACGCCGGTGGCTCGGCAGCATCCGTGCGTGCCCGCGACAGTCCGCCGCATGCCCAAAGCCGGCTTCGTAATTTAGACAAATTTTCCAGGCATGAACCGACTTCGGCGGTTGTCGGCGTTCAATCGATTTAAGTTGATCCGGTGCGTGGACGCAAGCAGGCGGACTTGCGTATCGCACCGGACATGATCAGTCGCTCATGTTTGCGCGCTCAATTTGAGCGCATGGGCGGCCATCAAGAGAGCCCCCGCGAAAGGGGCCGGCGACCAAGGACGGTAATAACGGGAAAGGGTGTCCCAGGCATGACAGCAATCCGATTCGGCGCCGCGCTGGCGGCGCTCGCGATCGGGGGGAATTTCGTCGGCGCGGGGGACGCGCGGGCGATCGATCTACACGCGATGTACGACCCGAACGCAGGGGCGGTCACAGGCCCAACCATCTATGCCGGGGGTCCAGCCGGCTATGCCGGGGGTTCAACCGGCAAAGCCGGGGGACCGACCGACAGGGCCGGCCGCTTGCGCGCGGTCACCTTCAAGACGCGCTCGGTGAAGTCGCTGCGGTCGCTCTTTGACGGTCTCGGCTTCGATCTTGCCGCCGTGCCGAAAGGCATGCCCGTGCCGCGGGTGCTGGTCAGCGAGCTGCCGGCGGGACTGAAGGCGATGAAGTCGGTCAAGCATCGCACGCGGATGTTCCGCAAGATCCTGCTGCCGCTGATCCTGCAGGCCAACGAGACCATCTTGCGCGACCGCAAGAAGCTGCTGGCGCTCAAGCGCAAGATGCAGATCGGCGCCTCGCCGTCGGTGGCGGAAAACGGCTGGCTGTGGTCGCTGGCGCGCGACTACAGGGTGCGCAGCGGCAATCTCGACACGCTGATCAAGCGGGTCGATGCCATCCCGCCGTCGCTGGCGCTCGCCCAGGCGATCGAGGAAAGTGGCTGGGGCACCTCGTCCTACGCCCGCAAAGGCAATGCGATCTTCGGCCAGGAAACGTCGCTTTCGGCAACCAACGCGATGACCGGCAGCTATCGCGGGCGCCGCTTCAAGATCAAGACCTTCGCCAGCCTGCTGGCGGCGGTCCACGCCTATGCGCGCAATCTCAACACCCATGCGGCGTACCGGCACATGCGCGTTGAACGCGCGATGATGCGCGCCCGCGGCGAGCGGCCCGGCGGCAAGGTCCTCGCCGGCACAATGCTGCGCTATTCGGAGCGGGGCCCAGCCTATATAAAGACGATCCGCACGATCATGGGGAATTTCGAGCTGCAGAAGCTCGACGGCGCCGAGCTCGAGCCCGGCACCACAATCCATGTGATCAAGCGGTAGAAGTGGAACCGAGGCACAAACCCTCTCCCGCAAGCGGGAGAGGGCAAGTCTCCATCCATTCTCAACGATCGCGGCAGAACCCCCTACATCAGTCCTTCGACCAAGGCGTCGTCACCGAGCAGAGGGTAGCGCTCGACCTCGAAGAGCTGGTAGTGCCACCACTCGTAGTCGTAGCGGTCCCAGCCAGCCGCGGTCATGATGCCCAGAAGCGTCATGCGATTGCGCTGGGCCTCGGCGGAAATCCCGGTGTTGCCATGATGCGCACGGTCGGAGAAGTCATCGAAAGGCGTGCCCATCTCCAGCTCGGCCCCGTGCGCATCGGCAAGCGTCAGATCGACCGCGACCCCGCGGGTATGGGGCGAGCCCTTGCGCGGATCGGAGATGTAGTTCGGATCGGGCGTATGGTTCCACAAAGCCCACTGCGCTTCGCTCGGCCGGAAGGCGTCGAAGAGCTTGATCCGGAGGCCCGCCGAGGCGGCCAGCGCGATCGCCGCGGTCAGGCGCTCGGCGGCGTCGGCATGGAGATAGGCGGCGGCGCGGCGGTAGATCGGCTTGCCGGTGAAGTTGTCGGCGCGGGCATAGGCGATATCCAGGATGGCGTCGAAGCCCGGCGGGGCGATCTCGATCAGGCTCATCGGTCCGGACATCCTTTTCGATCGAGATCGCCGAGCATCACGTCATTGGCGGCTTCGGCCGGCGCGCCGTTTGTCGTAGGCTCGCCCAGAACCATTTGGCAGCCCTTCTTTTAGCAGCACGATGAGCGCGATCAAGCGTCACCCAAGATGAAGCGCGAACCGACCCTGCTCGCCATCGACACGGCCACCGACGCCTGCTCGGTTGCGGTCCTGGCCGGCGGCGCGATCACCGCCCATCGCAGCGCGGCCATGGCGCGCGGCCACGCCGAGGCGCTGATGCCGATGGTGATCGAGACCCTCAAGGCGGCAGGCCGCGCGTTCGCCGATGTCACTGCCGTTGGGGTCACCGTCGGGCCGGGCGCCTTCACGGGCCTGCGCATCGGCCTTTCGGCGGCGCGCGGGATCGGGCTGGCTGCGGGAATCCCGGTGATCGGCGCCACGACGATGGAAGTCCTGGCGCACGCCGTGCCGGCCACCGAACGCGCGGCGGCGAGCGTCGTCTCGGCGATCGAAAGCAAGCGCGCCGACCTCTATATCCAGTGTTTCGGGTCCGACCTCGCGCCGCTCGGTGAACCCGCCTCGGTCATGCCCGAAGCGCTGGCCGAGCATCTTCCGGACGGGCCGCTCGTGCTCGCGGGCGACGGCGCGGCGCGCGTGGCCGAAGCGTTGAATGCGCCGGACCGCCTGACCCTCAGCGCCAGCGGACCCGATCCCGACGCGCGGGTGCTGGCGGAACTTGCCGCCGCGCAACTAGACGATGCCGGCGCGGCGGCCGCTGACATGGCCCCGCCGGAGCCGCTTTATTTGCGCCCGCCCGACGCCAAGCGACCGGCCGGCGGCGGCAGGCTGCGCTCGTGAGCGGCACGCCGGACGCGGCCGTCAGCGGCGAGAGCGACGCCGGCGTGCTCGCCGCGCTGCACGCCGCCGCGTTCGAGACGCCCTGGACGGAGGACGCCTTCGCAACGCTGCTCGCCTCGCCGGGCTGCTTCGCGCTGGTCGCTCATCCAGCCGGTGCTCTTGGCCATCCAACGTCCAAAGACGACGAGCCGGCCGCCGGCATGCTTCTCGCCCGCATCGCCGGCGATGATTGCGAAATCATCACCATCGGCGTTACCGCAGGTTTTCGCCGGCGCGGCATCGCCGCTTTGCTGCTGGACCACGCGGCGGCCCGCAGCGTGGGGCTGGGCGCGGCGCGTCAGGTGCTCGAGGTTGGGACCGACAACGCTGCCGCCCGCCGGCTCTATGCGCAGCTTGGCTTTGTCCAGTGCGGCACCCGGCCGGGCTACTATGCCGAAACTGGGAGCGACGCCGTGATTCTGGCGCGCGACATAGGTGCAGTCATACGCGAACAATCAAGGTGAATTAACCATTTATACTAGACGTTCACTACAAATTTCGAGGAAATATCAAGCGTTCCACCGAATATTTTGTTGAATCTCTTTTCTATATTCTGCATTTCCCCACTGGCCATTGCATAATCGTGTGTATAGATTGGCGAATTGATTGATCCTGGACGGAGTTCCCATGACCGAAGCGCCCGACCAATCCAAACTTATTCGACGGACTGTAGAGATCGTTAAGGCATTCGTTTCAAAGAATACATGCACGGTCGAGGACCTGCCGAAGCTGATCAGCGAGACCCACGCGGCGCTGGCCGGCCAAAGCGCGGCGGCGACCGAAAAGGCGAAACCGGAGCCGGCCGTGCCGATCGGCCGCTCGATAACGCCGGACTATATCGTCTGCCTGGAGGACGGCCGCCGTCTGAAGATGCTGAAGCGCCATTTGAAGACCGCCTACGGCATGAGCCCGGACGACTACCGCGAGCGCTGGGGCCTGGCGGCGGATTATCCGATGGTCGCGCCCAACTACGCCGCCCGGCGCAGCGCCCTGGCCAAGGAGATCGGCCTGGGATCGAAGGGCGGCCGCCGGCGGCGCTAAGACGTACCGACATTCGGCGCGGCGTTCTCCCCGGAAGCCCGGGGCGGCGTCTGGATTGGACGCGGCTGAGCGCGTGGGTAGTCGGCGCCGTCATGATGGTATCGTGGGCCAACTGAGATATACTGGCGATCCTGATATCAGCCATCGCCTATGGAACCGATGCCGTCTCGCCTGGAGAAGCTCTGTCATGAGAAGGGCCTCAAGATGACCGAACAGCGGCGCGTGATCGCGCGCGTGCTGTCGGACGCTGAGGACCACCCTGATGTTGAAGCGCTCTACAATCGGGCGACCAAGATCGATACCCGAATTTCAATCGCCACCGTCTACCGGACGGTTCGTTTGTTGGAGGAAGCCGGCATCCTCGAGCGCCACGACTTCCGCGAAGGGCGCGCGCGCTATGAGGAAATCCCGGAGGCCCACCACGATCATCTGATCGATGTGCAGTCGGGCCAGGTTATCGAATTTCGGAACGAAGAGATTGAGAAACTACAGATCGAGATCGCCAAGCGGCTCGGCTTCAAGCTGGTCGACCATCGGCTCGAGCTTTACGGCGTGCCCATCACCAGCGGCGGGACCAAGACTTCCAAGAACAACTAGGACCCCGGCCGCGGGCATGGAACCGGCACCCGTCGCGTCCGGTAATGTAGGACAAAGACAATCGAGCAGCGATCCGCAAGCATGGGAGCGCCAGATCCCGGCATGAAGCTAGACCAAACTGCCAAAGACGACCCCACACAGCGCTACGTCAATGCCGAGGCGGGCGATCTGATCGTGCGGCTGGCCGAATCGCGCGAGGAGATCGATGCCGCGCTGGCGCTGCGCTACAAGATTTTCTACGACGAGATGGCGGCCAAACCGACACCCGAGATGGCCGCGCGGCGCCAGGACTTCGATGATTTCGATCCGATCGCCGATCACCTGATCGCGATCGACCGCGCGATCGGCGACGGCCCGGAAGCGGTCGTCGCGACCTACCGGCTGATCCGCCGCGAAGCCGCCGCAGAGCATGGCCAGTTCTATTCACAAGACGAATACGACATCACGCCGCTCTTGAACTGGCCCGGGCCCATTCTCGAACTCGGCCGCTCCTGCGTCGGCGAGGGACACCGCACGCGCTCGACCATGACCCTGATGTGGCGCGGGCTTGCGGAGTACGTAATCCACCACGACGTCGGCGTGATGTTCGGCTGCGCCAGCCTGCACGGCACCAACCCGCAGGAGCTTGCGCTGCCGCTGGCCTATCTCCACCACCACCACCTGGCGCCGCCGGAGCTGCGGCCTCACGCATTGCCCGATCGTTTCGTCGACATGAACCTGATGGATGCCGACGATATCGACCGCAAGAAAGCGCTGGTCGCGTTGCCGCCGCTGATCAAGGGCTATCTGCGTCTCGGCGGTTTCGTCGGCGAGGGCGCGGTGGTCGACGAGCAGTTCAACACCACCGACGTCTGCATCATCGTCAAGACCGATCTGGTCACCGGCAAATACATCCGCCACTACACGCGCGATCACGACGGCAAGGAAGACGGCACAAAATGAACGGTGTCGCCTCGCCTTTGCGCGGTTTCGTGCGTCTGACCGCCTATCTCCTCTGGACCTTCGCCTGCATCCCGGTGCAGGCGGTTTTGCTGTTGGTGAAGTCGCCGCTGCGCTCGACCTTTCCGATGGCCTATCACCGCACCTGCATGGCGATCATCGGCATCGACGTCGAGCTGCGCGGCAAGCGCTGTCGCGACCATCCGGTAATGTTCGCGGTCAATCATTCGTCCTATCTCGACATCACGCTGTTGGGCGCGCTGATGCCGGTGTCGTTCGTCGCCAAGGCCGAGGTCGCGAAATGGCCGCTATACGGAGTGCTGGCGAAACTGCAACGCACCGTCTTCGTGGAGCGCAATTCGCGCAAGGTCAACGAACAGCGCGCCGAGATGGTCGCGCGCCTGGAACGGGGCCAAGATCTGGTGCTGTTTCCGGAGGGCACGTCGAGCGACGGCAACGGCGTGCTGCCCTTCAAGAGCGCGCTGCTGTCGGCCGCCGAAATCGAGATCAGGGGCAAGCCGGTCGCGGTGCAGCCGATCTCGATCGCCTATACGCATCTGGACGGCATCCCGCTCGGCCGCCATTTCCGGCCCTTCTACACCTGGTTTGGCGATATGGAGATGGCCTCGCATATCTGGCAGATGATCGCGCTGGGCAAGCTTCGCGTCGTCATCGAGTTCCATCCGCCGCTGACGGTCGCCGAGGCCGGTTCGCGCAAGGTCCTCGCGCAACGCTGTTGGAACGCCGTGGCCTGCGGGGTGTCCAGCGCCATCGTCGGCCGGCCCCAAAGCCGCAAGCGTGCGACGGCGGCGTGAAAGCTAGAGCCGCGAGCTTGCAACGGCGGCGTGACGGACCGCCGCCGCGAGAATCTTCCCGGCCCGGCGAGGGTAACCTAGCGTTCACCATATTCACCGACCATATGACCATATCGAAGAGTGGTCGCCTCGATCCGTCTGGCCACCGGCGCCCGGCTTGACTCGGGGCGGCGCGGTGCTAGGCTTTCAGAAGGCTTCCGAACGCGCCCCCGAATGGCGCAACGGCGGAGACCGGCGGGGCGGACAACGGGTGCGCAACACCGCCGGGCAGGACAACAAGGATTGTCGAAGAAGCTTTTTATAAAGACCTACGGCTGCCAGATGAACGTCTATGACAGCGCCCGGATGGCGGATGTCTTGGCGCCGCTGGGCTATGGCATGACGCAGGCGCCCGAGAGCGCCGACATGATGATCCTCAATACCTGCCACATCCGCGAGAAGGCGGCGGAGAAGGTGTTCTCCGAGCTCGGCCGGCTGCGCGCGATCAAGCAGGCGCGCGAAGAGGCGGGCAAGTCTTGCGTCATCGCGGTGGCCGGCTGCGTCGCCCAGGCCGAAGGCGGCGAGATCATGCGCCGCGCGCCCTGGGTCGACATGGTGTTCGGCCCGCAGACCTATCACCGGCTGCCCGAGATGGTGGCCCGCGCGACCCGTGCAGCGAATGGCAATGGGCGCGCACAGGTGCTCGATACCGAATTTCCCGCCGAGGCCAAGTTCGACCACCTGCCCGAGGAAGCGGCGGCACAAGGCCCATCGGCCTTCCTCACGGTGCAGGAAGGCTGCGACAAGTTCTGCAGCTTCTGCGTTGTCCCCTACACGCGGGGCGCTGAGTTCTCGCGTCCCCTCGCCGACATCTGCGCCGAGGCGCGCCGGCTGGTGGCGGCGGGCGCCAGCGAGATCACCCTGCTCGGCCAGAACGTGAATGCCTATCACGGCGCTACACATGGTGGACGGATCGCGGGGCTCAGCGCGCTGATCCGCGCGCTCGACGAGATCGAAGGACTTGCGCGCATCCGCTACACGACCTCGCATCCGCGCGACATGGACGAGGAGCTGATCGCGGCCCACGGCGAGGTCGCGGCGCTGATGCCCTACATTCATTTGCCGGTGCAGTCGGGATCGGACCGTGTCCTGGAGGCGATGAACCGCGGGCACCGGGCCGAGCAGTATCTGGAAATCATCGACCGGCTGCGCGCGGCGCGGCCCGATATCGCGATTTCCTCCGATTTCATCGTCGGGTTCCCCGGCGAGAGCGAGCGCGATTTCGAGGCGACGCTGGCGCTGGTCCGTGCGGCCGGTTATGCGCAAGCCTATTCCTTCAAGTTCAGCGCCCGGCCCGGCACCCCGGCGGCGACACTGGAAAACCAACTGTCCGAGGCCGAAAAGGCCGCCCGGCTTGAGGTTCTGCAGACCCTTCTGGGACAGCAACAGGCCGTCTTCAACGCGGCGACCGTCGGGCGGACCCTGCCCGTCCTGTTCGAGCGCGCCGGCAAACGCCCGGGGCAACTCGTCGGGCGCAGTCCCTATATGCAGGCGGTTCACGTCGACGGGGGCGAGGCGACGATGGGCACGATCGCGGAGGTCGCCATCACCAAGGCGCTGCCCAACAGTCTGGCAGGCAATCTTGCGAACGCACGCGCACCGGCGGGTCAGCGCGCCGAGCCGGCGGGCGAGGGGGTGTGCGCTTGAACTCCGCGCCGCGACCCAAGCCGGCCCGTCCGATCCACCTCCAGTTCGACGACAACCGGCTGCTGCCGTTGCTGTTCGGCGAGCACGACCGCAACCTGGCGCGCATCGAGCAGGAACTCGAGGTGAGCCTGTCCTCGCGCGGCAACAAGCTGACGATCGCGGGAACCGATGCCTGGGCGGCGGCGGCGGCGCGGGCGGCCATCGGCGCGCTTTATGAGCGCTTGAAGCAGGGGCTCGAGGTCGAGACGGCGGATGTCGACGCCGCGATCCGCCTGGCAGCCGACGCCGAGCGCGGCGGCAACGATTTGGATCTCGCTGCCTTCGCCGGCGGCGATCTGACGCTGAGGACACGCAAGCGCACGATATCGCCGCGCTCGCCGATGCAGGCCAGCTATCTCCGCGCCATGCAAGAGCACGACATGGTGTTCGGGCTCGGCCCGGCGGGCACCGGCAAGACCTATCTCGCCGTCGCCTGCGCCGTCTCGATGCTGATCGAGGGCCGCGTCGACCGCATCATCCTGTCGCGTCCGGCGGTCGAGGCCGGCGAGCGGCTCGGCTTCCTGCCCGGCGACATGCGCGACAAGATCGACCCATATTTACGTCCGCTCTACGACGCGCTCTACGACATGCTGCCGAGCGACCAGGTGGTGAAGCGGCTCGATTCCGGCGATATCGAGATTGCGCCATTGGCGTTCATGCGCGGGCGCACGCTCGCCAACGCCTTCATCATCGCGGACGAAGCCCAGAACACGACGCCGATGCAGATGAAGATGTTGTTAACCAGACTGGGCGAGCATGCGCGCATGGTGATCACCGGGGACATGAGCCAGATCGATCTGCCCCAAGGCGCAACTTCGGGGCTGCGCGAGGCGCTGAATATCCTGGATGGGGTGAAGGGGATCGACTTCATCCATTTCACGGACGCCGACGTGGTGCGCCACCCGTTGGTCACGCGCATCGTGCGCGCTTATGACAAGGCCGAAGCGGCGGAGAATGAGGGAGATGGCCGAAGACAGCGATGACGGGCCGTTACGGGCGGTGACCGCCACAGTCGAGATCGTGGCCGAAATCGCACTCGACCTTCGCGCACCCGCCTGGGCCGAGGCTTTGCCCGACGCCGAGGCGATCTGCGAACGGGCGGTCGAGGCCGCCTACGCGGTCGCCGCCGGACCGGCCGGGGAAATCTCGCTGGTGCTCGCGGACGATGCCTTCATCCGCACGCTCAACCGCGACCATCGGAGCCGGGACAGCGCGACCGACGTGCTCTCCTTTCCGCAGATCGATGACAGGGACAAGGGTTCGGCCAGGGCCGGCCCGGTGCTGCTGGGCGACGTGATCGTCGCTTACGAGACCGCCGCGCGCGACGCGCAGGCCGCTGGCGTGACGCTGGCTCACCATCTGACCCATCTCGTCATCCACGCCGTGCTCCATCTCGTCGGCCACGATCACGAGGACGAGCGCGAGGCTGAAGTCATGGAGGCGCTGGAACGCGACGCGCTCGCCCGGCTGGGGATCGCCGATCCTTACGCCGCGGCAATCCGGGTCGCGGAATAGCGGGCCGCGGACATGGCGACTTCCAGCGCGAGCAAGGACACCACAGGCAAAGCCGCCACCGGCAAGACCCATGGCGGCAAGGCCAATGGCGGCAGGGCAAAAGGCGAGAACGGCGGCGATCCGTCGACCCTGTTCGATACACTGCGCAACTGGCTTGGCGTCAAGCGTGGACGCAACGGCGAGGATCTTCGCGATTCGATCGCCGCGGTGATCGAGGAGCACGAGGGCGCAGGCGGCGCCATCGACGCCGACGAGCGCGCCCTGCTTCAGCGCATCCTCAAGCTGCACGAGCTTTCGGTCGAGGACGTGATGGTGCCGCGCGTCGACATCGTCGCGGTGGAGGAGCGGACCGCGCTCGACGCGGTGGTGCGCCTCATGACCAAGGATGCGCATTCACGCCTGCCGGTCTATCGCCGGAACCTCGACGATGTCACCGGCATGGTCCACATCAAGGACGTGCTCGCGCAGAAGGGCAGCCGGCGGCCGTTCCGGCTGGCCAGGATCCTGCGCAAAGTGCTGTTCGCCGCGCCGTCGATGAAGGTGCTCGAGCTGCTCGCCCAGATGCGCGAGACGCGGATCCACATGGCGCTGGTGGTCGACGAATTCGGCGGCATCGACGGCCTCGTCACCATCGAGGATCTGGTCGAGGAAATCGTCGGCGACATCGAGGATGAGTTCGACGAGACCGAGGCGCCGCAGATGACGCCCGAAGGGCGCGGCGTGATGCTGGCCGACGCGCGGGTCACCATCGAGGATTTTGAAGCCCAGTACGGCGCGACGGTGAGCGACGAGGAGCGCGACGACATCGACACGCTGGGCGGCCTGGTGGCCGCACTGGCGGGCCGGGTTCCGGGCCGCGGCGAGTTGGTCGAGCATCCGGGTGGGCTGGAGTTCGAAGTGGTCGAGGCCGACCGCCGGCGCGTCCGCAAGGTTCGCGTGCGAAACCTGCCGCCACGCAAGCGCGCGGGCTGAGGTCGCCGCGCGTGGATGCCGGCCGGCGCGAGGTGAAACCAATAAGCCCGGAGCAGGCAGCGGCACGAGCGAGCGCAACAACCCCGCCATCCAGATTGGAAGGCATCGCCGGCTGGCTCGGATGCCGGGGCAGCGCCGCGCGGCTTGGGTTGGCGGCCCTTTTGGGTGTGCTCGCGGTCGGCGCCTTGCCGCCGCTTTATATCGTGCCGCTGATCATCCCGGCACTGACCGGACTGCTTTGGCTACTGCGCGGCGTGACCAGCCGGCGCGGCGCCTTCGCCGCCGGATGGGCCTTCGGTTTCGGCTATTTCGCCGCCGGGCTCTACTGGGTCACCCACGCGCTGCTCACCGATCCGGAGAAATTCGGCTGGATGGCGCCGTTCGCCGTGCCGTCGCTGGCGGCGGGGCTCGGCATATTCATCGGGCTGGCGGCGCTGGCCGCGCATATGACCCGGGCCCGCGGGGTCGCCGCCGTGCTGGTCTTCGCTGCCGCCTGGAGCGCGGCCGAGTGGTTGCGCGGCTTCGTGCTGACGGGGTTCCCCTGGAACCCGGTCGGCTCCATCTGGGCGTTCTCGCATGTCACCATGCAGCCCGCCTCGGCCATCGGCGTCTACGGGCTCGGGCTCGTGACCGGCGCCGCAGCCGCCATGCCGGCGGTATTGGGCTGGCAGGGCACCGGGCGCTGGCGGCCCGTCGCCGCCGGCTTCACGGTGCTTGCCTTGTTCATGGTGGCCGGATTTGCCCGCTTACTGGGTCCAGATCCGGGCAGCGTTCCCGGTGTGCGACTGCGCATCGTTCAGGCCAATATCGAGCAGACCCACAAATGGCGCAACGCCTTGCGCATGGCCCATCTGGAACGCTATCTGAAACTCACCGGAGCGGCCGGGGCGGCGAAGATAACCCACGTCATCTGGCCGGAGACGGCCGCGCCGTTTTTCCTCTCGATCGACACGCACGCGCGCGCCGCGATCGCGGCGGTGACCCCCCGGGGCGGTCTGGTTATCACCGGCGCCGTGCGGCGAACGGCACGGCGCCCGCTCAAATTCTGGAACAGCCTGCACGCGATCGACGACAAGGGGCGGATCGCTGGCAGTTACGACAAGCATCACCTGGTGCCGTTCGGCGAATTCGTACCGTTGCGCCGCTATCTGCCGATCAAGAAGATCGCCGGCGGCGATACCGAGTTCTCGCGCGGACCCGGCGCGGTCACCCTCGAGCTGCCAGGCCTGCCGCCGGTCAGCCCGCTGATTTGCTACGAGGCGATTTTCCCGGCCGCCGTGGTCGCCGCGGGAACGCCCCGACCCGACTGGCTGCTCAATATCACCAATGACGCCTGGTTCGGCAAAAGCGCCGGACCGCACCAGCATCTGGCGGCCGCCCGCTTCCGCGCCGTGGAGGAAGGCTTGCCACTGGTGCGCGCGGCCAATACCGGCATCTCCGCGGTCTTCGACGCCTATGGCCGCCAGATCGCCCGCCTCGGATTGGGCCGGTCGGGCGTTCTCGATTCGCAGCTTCCGCGCAAACTCGCCACCGGCACGATATTCAGCGCAGTCGGCAATTGGGCATTGGTGGTGCTGCTTGCTATTTCTGCTTTGCTCGCTTATTGGTCCCATGCGCGTCCGCGCAACGCGGTATAGGCTGAAGCAACATAAGCTTCACCGTGCATCGTGCCAAATCTCGGGTAGAAAACGTCAGGAATAGCGGCACTTTCTATGAAAGATTGTCCGTATGCTGATTTTTTCTAAGTCCGTAGAAAAAATGCTATAAGGCGGGCGGTTGAAAATCTGAAAAATTGACATTGGTGAAAAATGTTAGCAGCGACAAATCAGGGAAGCGGAGGGGACTCAAATCCGAAAATCGGCAGGCCAAGGCCTGTCGATGTTCATGTCGGCTCGCGGGTGCGCCTGCGGCGTACGATGCTCGGCATGTCCCAGGAAAAGCTGGGAGCGGCCATCGGACTGACCTTCCAGCAGGTCCAGAAATATGAACGCGGCACCAACCGCATAGGCGCCTCGCGCCTCTTCGAGCTGTCCAAGGTGCTCGACGTGCCGGTGTCGTTTTTCTTCGACGATATGTCGCCGGAGGTTGCGGCGACCGGTGGAAAGCGCCCCTTTGGCTTCTCGGAAGCCGAGGCGACCGTCTATGAGGCGGACACGCTCGCCAAGCGCGAAACGCTGGAGCTTGTCCGAGCCTACTACCGGATACGCAGCGACAAGGTGCGCAAGCGCGTATTCGAGTTGGCCAAGGCGCTCGCCAAGGCCGACGAGAAAGGCTGACCACACCCCGATCCCAGCAGATTTCGGGTGTAGCGTCCGGGCCGGCACTGCCGGCCCGAACGCTTTTGGCGTGCTGCATACACGATTGTGTTGATCGCGCCACTTGACGGTATCGGCCGCGACTTGCGATCAAGGCGTGAACCACTCCAGTTTGGATCGCTCACTTTTGGATCGCTCACGTTTGGGCAGCCGGGGCTTGGACCATGGAAATGCCCGACGATCCGGGCCGAACGCGATCGTGCTGGCTGGACAAGGCATGACAGGCGCGAGCGACGACCGAGACGAGCCCCGCATCCAGTCGTACGGCCGCAAGCGCGGCCGTCCGTTGCGCGCCGGTCGCCGCAAGCTCTTCGCCGAACTGCTGCCGGAAATCGACGTCGCACCGCCTACCGGGTCCGAGGCCGCGGCGCTCGATCCTGCAACGATATGGGGCGAGCCGGGACGCGAGACCTGGCTGGAGATTGGCTTCGGCGCGGGCGAGCATCTTGCCTGGCAGGCCGGCCGACACCCCGGGATCGGCTTCATCGGCGCCGAGGTCTACGAGGCCGGGATCGGCGTGCTGCTCTCGGCAATCGCGCGCGAGGGGCTCACCAATATCCGGATCCACGCCGCCGACGCGGTGTCGTTGCTGGGCGCGCTGCCGGCGGGATCGATCGCCCGCGCCTTCGTCCTCTTTCCCGATCCCTGGCCCAAGCGGCGTCATTGGAAGCGGCGCCTGGTAAGCGCCGCGGGGCTGGCGCGGCTGGCGCGCGTGCTCGCCGATGGTGCCGAGCTGCGCCTGGCCACCGACGATCCCAGCTATCTTACCTGGATGCTGCAATCCATCCTGGCCTCGCCCGATTTCATCTGGACCGCGCGGCGCGCCGGCGACTGGCTGGAACGCCCCGACGACTGGCCGCAAACACGATTTGAGGCCAAGGCGATCCGCGAAGGCCGCAAGCCAAGCTATCTGCGGCTGAAGCGGCGCAGCCGAGAGGCCGAAACGCCGCCACATACGCCCGGCCCGGGGTTTGCCTGAGCGGCTTTCCCTTGCGGAGGGCGGCGGAAGTTCTATATAAGACCGTAACAAATCCCATAGGGCCGCCGTCTGGAACAACCGGACGGAAGAGCCGAAAGCGAAGGGTGGGCCAAAAGCCCGCTCTTTTTTATTGCCGCATTCCGACGCACGAACCGGCGCATTTCAACGCCGAAAGACAACCACATCGGACACGATATCGGGTTGGGAAAGACAGATTTGGCGCAGCACGACGTCACGGACAAGATCGCGGAGCTGGTGAGCCCGTCGCTGGAAGCGAACGGCTTCGAGTTGGTGCGGGTGATGTTGACCGGCGGCGATCAGCCGACCTTGCAGATCATGGCCGACCGAACCGACGACACACTGATCAATGTCGACGATTGCGCCGATATCTCGCGCGTGGTCTCCGCGATCCTCGATGTGGAGGACCCCATCAAGAGCGCTTATACGCTCGAGGTCAGCTCACCCGGCATCGACCGGCCGCTGGTCCGCAAGAAGGACTTCGAGCGTTTCGCCGGCTTCGAGGCCAAGCTCGAGACGGGCGCGCCGATCGATGGACGCAAGCGCTTTCGCGGCCGCCTCATCGGCGTGGAGGGCGACGATGTGCGCCTGGCATTGGATGGCGGCGAGGCGGTGATCCCGCTGGCCGCGATCGACCGCGCCAAACTGGTCATGACAGATGAATTGCTCGCAGCGGCGGAAGCTGCCCAACAGGAACGGAACTGAGAGCGATGGCTGAAGCAACCGAGATGGAATACGAGATCAGCGGCGCTTATGCGCGTCCCGAGCTCCTACAGGTGGCCGACACGGTCGCGCGTGAAAAGAGCATCGAGCGCGAAGAAGTGCTGGAGGCCATGGAACAGGCAATCCAGAAAGCCGGACGCTCCAAATATGGCCACGATCTCGACATCCGCGCCACCATCGACCGGAAGTCCGGCGAGATTCACATCTTTCGCTACCGCAAGGTCGTCGATGCCTATTCGGAGCCGGAGGAAGAGGAGGGCGAGGATGGCGAGGCGACCCAGATCCTGATCGGCGACGTCAAGCGCTACGACAAATCGCTGGAGCTCGGCGAGTATCTAATCGAGCCGCTGCCGCCGATCGACTTCGGCCGCATCGCAGCGCAGACCGCCAAGCAGGTGATCGTCCAGAAGGTGCGCGAGGCCGAGCGCTCGCGCCAGTACGAGGAGTACAAGGACCGCACCGGCGAGATCGTCAACGGCCTGGTCAAGCGCGTGGAGTTCGGCAACGTCATGGTGGACCTTAGCCGCGCCGAGGGCGTGCTGCGCCGCGAGGAGCTGATCCCGCGCGAGAACTTCCGCCAGGGCGACCGCGTGCGGGCCTATATCGCCGATGTACGCGAGGAGACGCGGGGGCCGCAGATCTTCCTGTCGCGCACCCATCCCCAGTTTATGGCCAAGCTGTTCGGCCAGGAAGTGCCGGAGATCTACGACAACATCATCGAGATCAAGGCAGTCGCCCGCGACCCGGGATCGCGCGCCAAGATCGCGGTGATCTCCAAGGATCCCTCGATCGATCCGGTCGGCGCCTGCGTCGGCATGCGCGGCTCGCGCGTGCAGGCGGTGGTCGCCGAGCTACAGGGCGAGAAGATCGACATCATTCCGTGGTCGCAGGACGCCGCCGCCTTCGTGGTCAACGCATTGGCCCCGGCGGAAGTGACCAAGGTCGTGCTCGACGAGGATGCCGGCGCGCTGGAAGTGATCGTGCCCGACGACCAGCTCAGCCTGGCGATCGGCCGGCGCGGCCAGAACGTGCGCCTGGCCTCCCAGCTCACCGGCTGGCACATCGACATTCTGACCGAGGCGGAGGAGAGCGAACGCCGTCAGGCTGAATTCAACCAGCGCTCGCAGCTCTTCATCGGGTCGCTCGACATCGACGATATGATCGCGCATATCCTGGTAACGGAAGGCTTCTCCACGGTCGAGGAGGTCGCGTTCCTACCCAAGGAAGATCTGCTGGCTATCGAGGGTTTCGACGACGAACTGGTCGATGCCCTGCGCGATCGCGCGCGCAGTTATCTTTCCGAGCGTGACGCGAAGTTCACCGCCGCCCGCAAGGAGCTGGGCGTTGAGGACGCGGTCGGCGAGGTC
>Ga0209633_10002305_pt1 | contig 18601 bp, 16 predicted proteins | sample Cruoilmetagenom1_FD_187290 | JGI IMG/M metagenome (GOLD analysis project Ga0209633, IMG submission 187290) | Oil polluted marine microbial communities from Coal Oil Point, Santa Barbara, California, USA - Sample 1 (SPAdes) (version 2) | ecosystem: Environmental > Aquatic > Marine > Oil seeps ... | reverse complement strand
AATTGCATGGGATCATGAAGGAGAGCGCTTATTTGTCACCGGGAAATTCTGGCCCCGCTTATTTGAGATCAGGATCAGGGAATCAGGCTGACATCTCTCCTGAAACAACGCGAATACTTCTGGGAATAATTTCGAAACGGACAGGTCCATGACCCAGCGACTCACCGTCTGTCTCCACCTTCAGGAGTGAAGATCCGTCTATCTGAACCGATTTGGCCATATAGGTCTCTACCTTCGAGTGTTTGACAATATTGCCGTTATAGAGTTTCTTCATATTGGCAATTACATTCAACTTACCAATCTTCTTGATCAGTGTTATGCTGTAGAGACCATCATCGGCGATGGCATGAGGCACCTGGATCATTCCTCCTCCATTGTATTTGCCAATTCCCACGTTCAGGGAGAAGATTTTCCTATCGTAGCTTGTTCCGTCTATCTCAATAACCGCTTCCTTCGACCTGTACTGGATCAGGCTATAGAAAATGTTGTAGAAATAGAGCAAGGGTCCACTCTTACCCTTTTCTTTCATGCGGTTGGTGCGTTCCACTACCCTGGCACCAAATCCCAAACCGGCGATATTGATAAAGTAGCGATTCCACTCCTTCCCATTCTTCCGGTAGTTGACCAGACCGGCATCCTGGATAAAGGTCTTCTGTTGCTTGATGGTCTCGACGGCACCTTCGTAATCGGCAGGAATATTAAAGGTTTTGGCCCAGTCGTTCCCGGTACCCACAGAGATCATTCCCAGCATTACTTCGGTGGTACGGATCCGCTTCTGGGAAAAGACCCCGTTGATCACCTCATTCATGGTCCCGTCGCCGCCTACTACGATGATTTTTGAATATCCTTCCTTGATTTTATTCCGGGCAATAATGGAAGCGTGCAACCTGCGGTCGGTAAAGAAAGGCTCGTAGCGAATGCCTTCTCTTTGAAGTATTTGTGCAATAATGGGCCAATCTGTTTTGGTTTTTCCGCCTCCCGCTGCCATATTTACAATGGCTATCCAGTTTGTTTTGTTCATAGCTTACATATTCCCCGCGCAAAGATAGGGAATACAGAGTTATCAATGAAATTTGTTGAAAAAGTGTTTATAAATGAAAAATTAATGTTTACAATAACGAAATAGGTAAAATTATACGGGCACTCGAAAATAGTAAATTTGAAGCCCGTTTAAAATTCAACTAAAATTAAAGCTTAAGGCCGATGGGTAAAGTTATTGCGATAGCAAATCAGAAGGGAGGCGTTGGGAAAACAACTACAGCAATCAATCTGGGTGCAAGCCTGGCGGTGCTGGAGAAAAGGGTGCTGATCATTGATGCAGATCCCCAGGCCAATGCAACTTCCGGTACTGGTTTTGATACCAAAAAAGTTAAGACCAGTATTTATGAGTGTCTCATTGAGGATGCCGATCCCAAAAAGATTATCCTGAATAGTGAGATCAGCAATCTTGATCTGATCCCCTCACATATAGACCTTGTGGGTGCAGAGATTGAGATGCTGAACATGAATGAGCGTGAGTATATGCTTAAGAACGTCATTAAGCAGGTACGTGATGGCTATGATTATATCCTTATCGATTGCTCCCCCTCACTGGGTTTAATTACTGTAAATGCACTTACGGCAGCCGATTCGGTAATATTGCCGGTGCAGTGTGAGTATTTTGCCCTTGAAGGTCTGGGCAAACTACTGAATACAATTAATATTATTCAGCGTGGTCTCAACCCCGATCTGGAGATTGAAGGCTTCCTGCTCACCATGTACGATGCGCGTCTCAGGCTCTCCAACCAGGTGGTGGATGAGGTACGCAAGCATTTTCAGCAGATGGTCTTTGAAACCATCATTCAGCGTAATATCAAGCTCAGTGAAGCTCCCAGCTTTGGGAAGCCGGCAGTGCTTTATGATGCTGAGTCGAGGGGTGCGGTCAGTCACCTGAACCTGGCCAGAGAGATTCTTCAGAAGAATGAAGAAACCCTGCTGAAGCAGGAAGAAAAAGTAATGGACTAATATATATCAGATGGCAAAAAAGAACGCTTTGGGAAGAGGTTTGGGCGCATTGATCGATGTAGGTGAAGAGCAGGATGAACGAAGCCTGTTGCATTCCCCTTCTGCTGTAAATGAAATACCCATAAAAAGTATATCGGTCAACCCTTTCCAGCCCCGTACTTCTTTTGATGAGGAGTCGCTGAATGAACTGGTACAGTCGGTAGAGGAACATGGAATCATCCAGCCCATTACAGTCAGACGGGCAGCAGACAACTCTTACCAGTTAATCAGTGGAGAGCGTCGAATCAGGGCAGCCGAAAAGGCCGGACTGAAAAGAATCCCGGCTTTTGTTCGTGAGGCCGGTGATGAGAATATGCTGGAACTGGCTCTGGTTGAGAATATTCAACGGGAGGACCTGGATGCAATCGAGGTGGCCATTTCATACCAGCGTCTGATCGAAGAATTCAACCTCACGCAGGAGGGTCTTGGGGACCGTGTTGGAAAGAAACGGGCCACCATAGCCAATTACCTGAGACTGCTTAATCTGCCAGTGGAGATACAGACGGCCATACGTGAAAAGAAAATTTCCATGGGCCATGCGCGGGCCCTTGTGGGGATTGAAGACAAAGAATATCAGCTGGAGGTTTTCAGTAAAATTCTCTCCCAGGATCTGTCGGTTCGTCAGGTGGAAAATCTCGCCAAAAAGTCTAAAAACATAGAGCCTGACACTGAGATTCCCGAAGAGACACGTTCCGATTACGAAGATCTCAGGGAACACCTGTCCCATTATTTTGGGGCCACCATCGAATTCAAGCGGAGCAATAAAGGGACTGGCCGGATCGTTATTCCTTTTAAATCGGACGAGGACCTGCAGCGCATTGTCAGCATCCTCGACAAACCGGGTAAATGAGCAGATTCAATGTAGCGGTTCTACTTATCATACTGACACTTCCTGTGTTCAGCCAGGAAAGTGATACTGTACATGTCATCCAGAATTCCGATACATTATCTTCCATACAGAATTACGATTCAATTTATCAATTCGCAGAGAGTGGATTTCTGGTAAGTGACTCCCTGCCTGAGCCCGATTCGCTGCAGGTAGTAGAAGTCCGTGAACCAAAGTCACCCTCAAGGGCCCTCCTGTATGCCATGGTTCTTCCGGGTCTTGGACAGGCCTACAATGGTAAGTACTGGAAAATTCCCATTGTCTGGGGTGCCCTGGGAGTAAGCGGCTACGCTATTTATTACAATACCCAGCAGTACGAACAGGCGGTCCGTGATTATCTTGTGAGTGAGAGCGATGATGACCGTGTCGTGAGAGGTTGGAGAAGAAATATGGAGCTTAGCTATATAGTAACGGCCTTAATCTATGGTCTCCAGATACTGGATGCCTATGTGGATGCCAATCTATACAGCTGGGATGTGAATGATAATCTTTCAATGGGCATCACCCCATCCCTTCAGCCCATGATGTCGCACACCAGTCTAAGTGGCTATTCCGGGGGGCTTACATGCAGTTTAAAGATCAGAGGCAGATGACCAGATATAATTCAAGGATAATTTATGGTGCTGCGATCCTTCTGGGATTGCTTTTTTTTAATCGGGAGCTCAAGGCGCAGGATACCCCTGGCAATGGCGATACACTGAGTACAGCAGATGAGTTTTCCGTTCCGGAATCATACTCCATGGAGGGTGAGCTGGAGCTGCGGACCGGTGCTAATCTGGACAGCCTGCTCAATTTGTGGTATGTGAACCAGAGTCTGGAGTCAGCCACCGACGACTACCTGGCAGAAGCAGATACGCTCATACCCGATTTCAGCGATTCGGTTTATATGCAGCGTCTGGCCGAGATCCCAACTGTAGTAGATCTTACCTATAACAGGATTGTCAAGAATTACATCAATGTATATTCGCGTAAGCGTCGCGAGCAGGTAAGGGTGATGCTGGGACTTTCTGAATACTATTTTCCCCGTTTTGAGGAGATCTTTGATCTCTATGGGGTACCCTACGAAATCAAGTACCTTTCGGTTATTGAGTCGGCCCTGAATCCCAGAGCAGTTTCCAGGGTTGGTGCCGTGGGAGCATGGCAATTTATGTACAGTACCGGGAAGGCCTACGGATTAACCATAAATTCGTTGGTGGACCAGCGGCGGGATCCCATTGCCGCCACTCATGCTGCTGCAAAATTCCTGTCGGATCTGTATGATATTTATCACGACTGGACCCTGGCCCTGGCAGCCTATAACTGCGGACCTGGCAATGTGAATAAAGCAATACGAAGATCGGGCGGCAAACGAAATTTCTGGGATATATATTACTACCTGCCGCGGGAGACCAGGGGTTATGTACCCGCGTTTATTGCTGCTACCTATACCATGAACTATTATGAAGAGCATCTGATTTCCAGGGCAACACTTTCCCTTCCCCGGGTAACCGATACGATGATGGTATATGAGCCGGTGCATTTGAAGCAGGTGGCCGAAGTGCTGGAGCTTCCCATCGGATTGCTGCGTGATATTAACCCCCAGTATCGTGTGGATATAGTGCCTGGTACTTCAAAGCAGGGATATGCCATTGCCATTCCACAGGAGCAGGTTGCCGCATTTATAGATCTGAAGGACACTATTTTTGCCTATAAGGATTCAGTCTTTTTTGATCCGGGGAAGTCGGTTGCCACACCACAGCGTTATACTGCCTCGCAGCGTGTTGATCTGCCCTCCGATAAGTACGACAAGTTAAGTTATAAGGTCAAATCGGGCGATAATGTTGGATTTATTGCTGACTGGTACGATGTCAGGGCCTCCGATCTCCGCTACTGGAACAATATCAGCCGGAACCTGATTCGCGTGGGACAAAAGCTGGTCATATACAAGCCAAAGGGAAAGTCGGCCAGATACAAGGGACTCGATAGTATGAGTTTCTCCGAGAAACAAAAATTTGCCGGACGTGCCGTTTCATCGGGCAGCGCAGCTTCATCGGGCAGCGCAGCTTCATCTGACGAAGCTATGACATCTGGTCACAACAGCAATGTAGAGTACATCACCTATCAGGTAAGACAGGGTGATAGTTTGTGGGAGATTGCTCAAAAGTACCCGGGCGTATCAGAGACCGATATTAGCAGGCTGAACAACATTAGCAACGCAAAGAAAATACAACCCGGACAGCTCCTTAGAATCAAGCCTAAAGGGTAAATATTGTAATCATAACAACCGAACCTCATATTTATGAGGTGAGAGCGAAGCGGCTACATTTGGAAGCAAATGAAACAATATGTACGTTTGTGTATGAAGCCGCTCAGGATCTTCATATTTTTTTTGGCTGTTCTGTTGTTGCTTCTCCTTCTATCCCTCCTGTTTCCCAAACAGGGGATTGGTGTTGGCGGTGACCTCAGGCTCTCTTTCATGTCCTTTTCTGATCTTATCCGCGAGGATAGCTCGGCCACAGCTGCCGATATTCAACACTTACTTGCTACATCCTCGGTAAGCGACGATCCGGAATCGGAACCGGGAAAAGAGCTGTTTCCCGGCATTGGAGAGGCAGTTGAAGCCTCAGAACTACAGGTGATCCCGGCCAATGCGGATAGTCTTATACAAGAGGTTCACAGGATTCAGTTTGCAGAAGAGAAGGTCTCCCTGCTATATCCTTTTTTCAGAAACCTGGATCAAATTGCCTCGGGACATAAGCGCCCAACCAGAATTCTCCATTTTGGTGATTCGCAGATTGAGAACGACCGTATGACTGCCCTGATAAGGTACCGTATTCAGCGGAATTTTGGAGGAACGGGTACGGGACTGGTACAGGCCATTCCACTTTATTCGGGAAGCCTTGCCTACAGTCAGGAGGAGGAGGGAAGATGGTTCCGCTACACCTACTTTGGCAAAAGGGATAGCACAATAATGCACAAATCATACGGAATCATGGGTGCTTTTGCATCGGTCCCAACTCCTGAAGATGAAAGATGGCCCATGTTGTACTACAAGTTCAACACTTCCCGGAGGAGTGGACAGGTCCGGCAAGTCCGGGTTTTCCTGCACTCCTATGTGGATGGAGCATCCCTGGCTTTTCGGGCCAATGATGATTTTTCGGATACCCTTCGGGGACTACCCGACGGATTCAGCGTAGCCGAATTTCGTCATTTCGAGGAATTGCGGGAGCTCAGAATCAATTTTAATCTGCCGGAAGGAGGGAGAATCTATGGAATTTCCTTTGAATCGGAAGGGGGAGTACAGGTAGATAACATTGCCATGAGGGGTGGATCCGGACTAATCTTCACCTCCATGAGCCGTGGCACCCAGGAGGCCATGCTTGATAATCTTTCGCCTGCACTGATCCTTTTGCAGTACGGGGGGAATGTGGTCCCCTATATGAGTTCATCTTACTACCGCAGGGCTTTTAAGAGGCAGCTAAGGTTCTTTAAGGAGGTATGTCCGGGAGTTCCTGTGATAGTGATAGGTCCATCGGATATGGCTATCCGTGAAGAGGGTCAGTTTGTCACCTATCCGGGTCTGGAAGGGATCAGGAATGCACTCAGGGATGCGGCCCTGGAAAGTGGCTTTGGCTTCTGGGACCTTTACGAAGCCATGGGGGGGCATAATTCCATGGCCTCATTTGTCCAGGCCAATCCACCCCTGGCGAATCCGGACTATATTCATTTTTCTAATCTTGGAGTTAACCTGGTGGCCGAAATGTTTTACAATGCGTTGATGCTGGAATACAAGGAATTCATAAGTCAAAATACAAGCAGGTGAGCCAGATTCTCTCTGACATATTCCTTTTTAATCCGGAGAAGCCATTGATCTTCACCAGGCTCTTTTTCTGGGGATTCTACATGGTGGTTCTGCTGATCTATTCGGGGATATATCGTCAGCGGGCAGCCAGGAATGCCTTTCTGTTTGCAGCCAGCCTCTTTTTCTACTATAAAACATCGGGACTCTTTTTTATAATCCTGGTCTTTTCGACCTTTTCGGATTACTACCTGGGGAACCTGATTCATCGGGCAAAAAAGATGGGATGGAAAAAGTTCGGGGTGATTATGAGTGTTTTTATTAACCTCTTTATGCTCTCCTACTTTAAATATGCCTACCTCCTTGTGGATACCCTCAATACTCTGTTTAACATCGATATGGAGGTGGTGAATCATCTGGCACTCTGGTCCAACAGGATTGCCGGGAGTCATTTCGAAGTTTCGGCCATTCTTCTGCCAGTGGGAATTTCTTTCTACACCTTCCAGACCATCTCTTATACCGTGGATATATACCGGGGTAAAGTCGATCCGGTGAAGCACATCCTGGATTTTGGTTTTTACGTTAGCTTCTTCCCGCAATTGGTGGCCGGTCCCATCGTCCGGGCCTCGGAATTTATTCCACAGCTCTATAAACGTTATAGTCTCTCCATGCAGGAATTTGGGTTTGCCCTTTTTCTGATCCTGAAGGGCCTGTTTAAGAAGATGTTCATAGGAGATTATATTGCATTGAATTTTGTGGATCGGGTCTTTGCCAATCCTACCGGGTTTTCGGGATTTGAAAATCTGACCGCACTCTTTGGTTACTCTCTGCAGGTTTATGTGGATTTTTCGGGCTACACCGATATTGCAATCGGGGTGGCGCTCTTGCTGGGATTCCGTCTTCCCAAGAACTTTAACTCCCCATACAAGGCTACCAGTGTGGGTAACTTTTGGAAACGCTGGCACATCTCCCTCTCCACATGGCTGAAGGATTACCTCTATATTCCCCTGGGAGGGAACCGGAAGGGAAGGATCATGACCGATGTGAACCTGATGATCACCATGTTGCTGGGGGGGCTGTGGCACGGGGCCAGCTGGCAATTTGTGATCTGGGGTGGATTGAATGGGGTGGGACTGGTTGTTTATAAGCAATGGAAGCGGGTTTCGCCTTACGAAAAGAGTAAGCACTGGGCAGTAAGGTTCTGGAAGATTGCGAACACCTTTGTTTTTATCACCTTCACCCGGATCTGGTTCCGTTCCGAATCCATGGAGAAGGCCAATCAGTTAATCCACCAGGTGCTTCATGAATTCAATGTTAGAATAATTCCAGAAGTGGTGTGGAGTTACCGGCTGGTTTTCGGAGTAATGACGCTGGGCTATTTTACTCACTGGGTACCCGAGCGCTGGAAGCTGGATCTGCTGAATGCATTTATCCGTACCCCTCTCTGGGCAAAAATACTGATCACAATCCTGATGGTCTTTGTAATTTACCAGTCCTGGTCAGCCGACCTGCAGCCTTTTATTTATTTCCAGTTTTAGTTGCAGGAATTTATATATTTATATTCGAAACTGAATTCCATGGATAAGCTTTTGTCTATCATCATACCATGCTACAATGAAGAGGGGTCCCTGATCAGTGTCATTGACAGCATCAGGGCAGCGGCACTGCCGGATGGCATGCACAGGGAAATTGTCATTGTAAATGACTGCTCCACGGACCGTACCTTTGAATTGCTGGAGGAACACCTGGAAAAAACGGGTGATGAGGGAATCCGCATATTGCACCAGCCGGTAAATATGGGAAAAGGTGCCGCCATTCATCGCGGGATCAGGGAAGTGAAGGGGGAATACCTCATTGTTCAGGATGCTGATATGGAATATGATCCCCGTGAATATAAGAATCTTTTGAAACCATGCCTGGAGGGTTTTGCTGATGTGGTCTATGGTTCCCGTTTTATGGGAAGTAATCCCCATCGCATTCTTTTTTACTGGCACTCCATAGGGAACCGCCTGCTGACCCGTCTTTCCAATATGTTAACTAATCTCAACCTTACGGATATGGAAACCTGTTTCAAGTTGTTCCGTTCCGATATTATCAAATCCTTGGATCTGAAGGAGAAGAGATTTGGATTCGAGCCCGAGGTTACTGCGAAAATCTCCCGCATAAGCGGCATTCGCATCTACGAGGTTGGAATCTCATACTATGGGCGCACTTATGCCGAAGGCAAGAAGATTAACTGGAAGGATGGCTTCAGGGCGCTGTGGTGCATTTTGAAATATAACTTATTCCGCAGGAGATGAGCTTAAGGAAACACATAAAACTAAGCCAGGTGGCCAGGCTCTTCCTTCTCTTCTTTTTTGTTGTAATGAGCTCTCATGCACTCTACCGGCACTACAACGGGGTCACTGCCCGGCAGCTGGTAATGAGTTCAGACATGGAAGGTTATTACCAGTATCTGCCCTACACATTCTTTAAGGACAAAGACATGACCCGTATGCGTTGGGCCAGGCACTATGGCGATGGCAAGAAACTGAATGTCTTTACCTGTGGGGTAGCCATCCTTGAACTGCCTTTCTTCATAGTGGCCCATGGAGTAAGTGAAATGCTTGAAATGGAGGATCCGGGTTATAATCCGGCATATTACCATACGGTACTGTTTGCAGCTATTTTTTATGTGTTCATAGGGCTCTACTATCTCTATAAATCTTTGAGGCGCTTCTTCACCCGGGAAGCATCTCTGCTGACCGCCCTCATGGCCTTTCTGGCAACCAACCTTTTCTTTTATACGGTTATGCAGCCTGGTGTATCCCATGCCTACTCCTTTTTTCTGCTTTCCCTCTATATTTATTTTGTACCGGGGTTCTATGAAAAACCAGGGGTGAAGAGCTCCCTCTATATGATCCTTCCCCTGGCCCTGGCTGTCCTGATCCGGCCAACCAATATCCTGGCAGGCTTCTATTTTCTGTTTTATGGACTTTCATCCTTTCGGGAGCTGGGCCAGAGGTTGAACATGCTGGCACATAGGTGGTACCTGCTTCTCTTAATGGCCTTTGTGTCCTTCCTGGTTTTCATCCCCCAGATGGCCTACTGGCATAAGATAACCGGGAAATGGTTTTTTTATTCATATACCGAAAGCAGGTTCACCAATGCACTTAGTCCCCAGTTCGGCACTGTACTTTTTGGGGCAAGGGGCGGGTGGTACATCTATACACCGCTGATGATCATTGCCACCGGGGGATTGCTCTATCTCGCATATTTGCGCAGGCTGACAGCTCCTGCCATCCTCCTGATGATGGTACTGATCATCTATATCAATGCCAGCTGGTTCAATCCTACCTTCTCTTCCTCGGCAGGTTACCGGGCCCTGGTTGAGTGGATCCCTTTTATGTGCATCCCTCTTGCCTTTGTGATTGAAAAACTTCAGAAAAAACTAGTATGGAAAAGGACGCTTTACAGTGTACTGGTCCTTTTCGTGGTTTATAACCTGCTTTTTTCCTATAAATTCAACCACCATATCTGGTGGAATCTGGAGTGGGAATGGAGTAATTTCCTGCGCCTGGTAAAATTCTAAACCTTCCTTCCAACCATAATGGTTGACAGGCCTGCCCGGCTAAGCACTATTTTATCAATGATTTTAATGACAGGTATCAGTGAGTTATATAAACTCATCTGCTTCCCGGGGATGATCTTCTTCTTCAGTATGTTTCCACTTAGATACCATCCGAAAATGCCTGTGAAATTGAAATACTGCTTATGGACTACCTGGAATCCGGTACGAGCAAAAACCCGGGATAAACTGGATTTTGTATACCTTCTGTAGTGGCCCAGCTCCCTGTCAAAACCATTAAATAATTTCCTGTAGGAAGGCACAAGGATCACTACCTGTCCGCCATTAGCAAGCAATTTGTAACAGTTTTTCAGGGCCAGTACATCATCTTGGATATGTTCTACTACATTGAGTGCAAAGACCGTATCAAATTTACCGAAATGCCTGGCAAATCTGGCGTCGAAACCGGGATCTGTCAGATCCAGAACTTCTATCCCCTGTACACCAGGGGAATTGCCAAACTTCGCGGATAGATTATTACAGTAATCCTTCCGGAAATCGGATAGCATGATTTGCTGGTGATCCTCAATAAAGAACCGGGAAATGTTTCCCGTTCCACTTCCTATTTCAAATATCCTCCCATGGCAAAAGGGATTGATGGTAGAGTACATCCATCTGTTGAATCTGTGAGCCTGGGCGATTACATCCAGGGTAGCTTCCCCTGTCAGATCATCCTGTGCCAGTTCAACTTTACTCATTATTAAGGCTTTTTCCCTGACCTCCTATTTGGAGATGGGCATGGCAAAGTTGACCACATCCTTGCCGGTGATCTCTTTATCGCAGAGGATAATTAAGCGCTCGAGCACATTGCGGAACTCCCGGATATTTCCGGTCCAATTGATCTTCTTTAGCTCTTTTATAGCGTCCTCTTTTATCACTTTTGGTGAGTTGCCATACTCTTCAGCGATCTGCTGGTTGAAATGTTCGGCCAGCAGTGGAATATCTTCCAATCGCTCGTTAAGCGAAGGAACCTGAATCAGGATTACACTGAGCCTGTGGTACAGATCCTCCCGGAATTTGTTTTCCTCTATCTCTGTTTTCAGGTTCTTGTTGGTGGCGGCTACGATGCGCACATTCACGTTGATGTCCTTATCCGAACCCACCCTGGTGATCTTGTTCTCCTGCAACGCTCTCAGTACCTTGGCCTGAGCAGAAAGGCTCATATCACCGATCTCGTCCAGGAAAATCGTACCTCCGTCGGCCTGTTCAAATTTTCCCTTTCGCTGTTTAATAGCCGAGGTAAAAGCTCCCTTTTCATGGCCGAAAAGTTCACTTTCGATCAGTTCGGAGGGAATGGCGGCGCAATTTACTTCAATAAAAGGGGCAGCGCCCCGGGTACTGTTCTCGTGGAGAGAGCGGGCCACCAGCTCTTTACCAGTTCCATTGGATCCGGTGATCAGCACCCTGGCATCGGTGGGAGCTACCTTGTCAATAATCGCCTTGACCTGCTGAATGGCAGCCGATTCGCCAATCATTTCGTAACCCTTGCTAACCTTCCTTTTCAGTACCTTGGTTTCGGTGATCAGGTTAGATTTATCCAGGGCATTGCGGATGGTGATCAGGAGGCGGTTCAGATCCAGCGGCTTTTCAATAAAATCATAAGCTCCCTTCTTGATGGCTTCCACGGCATTGTCGATATTGCCATGTCCCGAAATCATGATTACCTGGGCATCTCCTTCCTCCTCGAAAATCTTTTCAAGCACTTCCAGTCCATCCATTTCGGGCATCTTGATATCGCATAGTACAATGTCGAAGCTTCCTTTTTTATAAATCTCCAGACCCTCAACACCGTGTTCGGCCAGCTCTACCTTAAATTTTTCATATTCAAGAATCTCCTTCAGAGTATTGCGGATACTTCTTTCATCGTCTATAACAAGGATATTTACCATAATCAATAGTTTGAACTCAGATGCCTACCAGTTCGGAAATGACCCCTTCTTTCAGAGCGAATTCTGAGTGATGAAGGTGCTGGATATGGCAGGCTTGTATCACAAAACTAACAAAAATCGTGGCGGCCACAATCATCTCCACACGCACAGGTTCCATGCCAGGCATGTTCCTGCGCTCTTCAATGGTAGATTGAAGCAGGAGATGGTGGATTTTACTGTAGGCCTTCATGGAGATCTCCCTTCCATGTAAGTGATCCCCCTCCATTCCTCCACGCTCGCGGATCAGTGCATGGAAGGTATCAAATGATCCGGACGCCCCGATAAGGGTGTGTGGTCTGACCTGTTTCACCACCTTCAGCAATGGAGCAAGTTCTTCCATAAAATAGGATTGCAGAGCACGGATCTCCTCGTGGCTAATGGGATCTGAAAGTGTGAAGCGCTCCATCATTCTGGCCATGCCCAGTTCGAAGCTGTGTTTCCAGACAATTCCGTCTTTATTGCAGATGATAAATTCGTTGCTCCCTCCCCCGATATCCAGGATCATCATATGGCTCTGGTCAAAGGATACTGCCTGCCGCACTCCTTTATAAATCAGTTCTGCCTCTCGGTCGCCGGGGATCACCCTGACCCGGAAACCAAATCGCCTGTATACCTCATCTGTAAATTCCTCTCCGTTGTTTGCATTTCTGATGGCCGAGGTGGCAAAGGCGCGGATATCATCTACCTCATAGTCCCTGATGGTTTCCATGTGGTTATTTATGGCAATAAAGCCACGCTCCATGGCATCGGGGGTAATACGATTTACCTGGATGCCTCCGCGTCCCAGTTTTACCGGTTGTTTTCTGCTGACCAGAATTTTGAAACCGCGTTCCTGCCTTTCAGCAATCAGGAGGTTAAAGGTGTTGGTGCCGAAATCGAGAATCGCTGTTATCATGAGCTATACCTTAGCCATTTCCAAATCTCTCTATAGCTGGCCTTCTTCCCATACATCAGGATTCCGGTTCGGTAAACCTTGGCTGCAACCCAGGTCATAGCTAGAAAGGTGAGTACAAGCAAGGAGCCAGACAGGGCCAGCTGCCACCAGGGAACTCCGAAGGGAATCCGGACCATCATTACCACCGGTGAAGTAAAAGGAATGATACTGAACCAGAAGGACAATGCATTATCTGGATTATTGATGGCGCTGATCATTACATAGATACCAAGGATCAATGGCAGGATCACAGGAAAAATTAACTGCTGAGTATCTGTCTCATTGTCCACCATCGACCCGATGACTGCAAACATGGCTGCATACAGCAGGTAGCCAAAGATGAAGAAAAAGAGAAAGGAAGCAATCATTATCCCGGCATTAATGGATTTCAATGAGGCAAAGATCTCCTGAGCCATATCCATATCTTGATTTGCCAGATTCTCAGGGGTCGAAATATTCATATCCTGCGCACTTGTTCCCTGATCAAAAAGATCGGAGCCCACGACCTGTTCTGTGGGAGTCTGGGTAAGCTCAGGGAAGAAAGCAGCTTTGAGTCCCGTTACCAGCACAGCCGAAAGCATCAGCCAGATCAGGAACTGGGTGAGTCCTACCAGTCCCACGCCGATGATCTTGCCCATCATCAGCTGGAAAGGTTTTACCGTGCTCACAATTACTTCAATGATGCGACTTACTTTCTCTTCGATCACTCCCCGCATTACCTGGGAGCCAAAGAAGAAGATAAAGAAAAAGATCAGCATTCCTCCCAGGTATCCGATGCCCATTATCACACCGGTATTACTCTCCTGGGTCTTTCCATCCTTGGTCCACTTGATATTTCTTACATTGATACTGGTCTCTACCTCTGCCAGGATCTTGTCAATATCCTCAATTTCATGCTGGGCCAGTTTCAAATCTTCAATCTCGCTCTCCATGGAGCGCTTCAGATACTCTGAGATTTCTACGGAAGTCTGCTTGGTGGAGTATATCAAGGATGAATTCGAAGCCAGAATGTTTGCGGGAATAAAGAGTAATCCATAGTAGCCCGATTCTTCGAAGGTGTCTTTGAAAGTTTCAATGGGAACTCCCTTGATCACCTGGAATTTAATGGTTTCGGTTTCCTGGATAGTAAAAACAGGACCATCTGCACCCTGAGCGGTAAAAAGTCCCGAGTCGTCGATCACCACCATAAGTTTTTCTTCCTTGTCTTCAAGGGTGGCAAAGTACATGGGGATCAGAATATAGGCCGCGAAAATCAGGGGCCCCAGCACGGACATGATGATAAAGGACTTCTTCCTGATACGGGTAAGGTACTCCCTCCGAATAATCAAACCAATCTTATTCATGCTCAGGATCCCTTCTTTTGTAAGGTGTCATTAACCACCTGGATAAATATATCATTCATGCCCGGTAATATCTCGTGGAAGGCTTTGATCTCGGTGATATCCACCAGGTTTCTGATCAGATCGCCCGATCCTTCTCCCTCATTCTTAATTTGTATGGTAGCCCGCTGGCCCATGCCATTCTCCTCCACGCCTAACAATTCGAACCGAGGATCCAGATCTTTGGCCAGCTGTTCTTTATTGCCCTTAAAAGTGACCAGGTACTTATTGGCCCTGTACCGGTCCCTTACCTCGGAAATTTCTCCCTGCAATACTGCCTCCGACTCATTAATCAGGGTAATGTGGTCACAAAGTTCCTCCACAGATGCCATGTTGTGGGTGGAGAAAATAATGGTGGCTCCCTGGGCTTTCATCTGAAGGATCTCCTGCTTCAGCAGGTTTACATTGATGGGGTCAAAACCGCTGAAGGGTTCATCGAAAATCAGTAGCCTTGGTTCATGCAGTACCGTGGTAATAAACTGCACTTTCTGAGCCATTCCCTTGGATAGCTCCTCCACTTTCTTGTCCCACCAGGTTTCAATCTCAAATTTTTTGAACCAGATTTTTAACCGTTTCATGGCTTCCTGTCGGGAGAGTCCCTTAAGCTGTGCCAGGTATAGCGCTTGCTCTCCAACCTTCATCTTCTTGTAGAGTCCCCGTTCCTCAGGAAGGTAGCCGATCATATGCCGGTGTTCCTGCCCTATGGGTGTTCCCTCAAAAAGAATGGAACCCTGGTCGGGAGCGGTAATCTGGTTGATAATACGAAGCAGGGTGGTCTTACCGGCACCGTTAGGTCCAAGCAGGCCATAGATGCTGCCTTCGGGAACCTCCATAGACACATGGTTCAGTGCCCTGTGTCCGCTAAAGTCCTTGACAACTTCACTGGCTGAAATAAGGTTCATTCAAAGAAATTTTTCATGCGGTTGAAGAAACCGTGTTCATTTTTGTCGGGTTGTGGAGTAAAGGTATCCGATTGTTCCATCTTTTCAAATGCCTTTTTTTCCTCTTTTTCCAGGGATTTGGGAATCCATACATTGATCTGTACCATCAGATCGCCTTTTCCGTAACCATTAACCTCTGGCAGGCCTTTTCCCCTGAGTCGAAGAACTCTTCCCGGCTGGGTACCGGCTTCAATTTTTATCTTGGCACGTCCTTCTATTGTTGGGATCTCCACGGTAGCTCCCAGAGTTGCCTGCGGGATACTCAGGTATAAATTGTAGAGCAGGTCGCTTCCGTCCCGGGTCAGTTCCGGATGATTCTCCTCCTGGATAATGACCATCAGATCACCATTGATGCCACCACGGCGGGCTGCATTCCCCTTGCCGCTCATCTTCACCTGCATCCCCTCCGCCACACCGACAGGGATGTTTATTTTGATCACCTCTTCTTTCTTTACTATTCCTTCACCGTAACAGGATTCGCACTTCTGAGAGATTGTGCTTCCTTCGCCGTGACAGGTGGGACAGGTGGATGCAGTCTGCATTTGCCCCAGGAAAGTATTGGTTACGCGGGTTACCTGGCCGTTGCCGTGACAGGTCTGGCAGGTGCTCTTAGCAGTACCGTTTTTGGCTCCTGATCCGCCACAGGCCTCGCAGGAGACATATTTCTTGACTTTAATCTTCTTTTCTACACCGTTGGCCACCTCTTGCAGGTTCAGCTTCACCTTGACACGCAGGTTGGAGCCTTTAGTAACTCCACCCCCCCTGGAGCCTCCGCCAAAACCGCCAAACCCACCACCAAATCCTCCACCAAAACCGCCAAAGATATCTCCAAACTGGGAAAAGATATCTTCCATGGTCATTCCACCACCGTGGAATCCGCCGGCGCCTCCATTCTCGAAGGCTGCATGACCAAACTGGTCATATTTTTGACGTTTCTGAGCATCAGACAGAATCTCATAGGCTTCGGCGGCCTCTTTAAATTTCTCTTCTGCCTCCTCATTGCCCTGATTCTTATCGGGATGATACTGCAGAGCCTGTTTCCGGTATGCCTTCTTAATCTCTTCCTGGGCGGCATCTTTGGATACGCCAAGTATTTCGTAATAATCTTTTTTCCCCATCTTATTCGCCTATAACCACCTTTGAAAATCTCAAGACCTTATCGTTCAGAAAATAACCTTTCTGGACCACATCAACCACCTTGCCTTTCAGCTTTTTAGATGGAGCAGGGATTTTAGTAATTGCTTCGTGCAGATCAGTATCAAATTCCTTATTGACTGCTTCAATCTCCTTGACACCCTGCTGACTGAGGAAAGCATTAAACTTTCCGGAGATTAGCTTCATGCCCTCTTTGACTGCCTTAATATCTTTAGCTTCATCCACCGATAGCATGGCCCGGTCAAAATCATCTGCCACGGGTAAAATGGCTTCCAGAAGATTCTCGTTGGCACCCTTCTGCAGGTCGATTTTCTCCTTCAGGGTTCTTTTCCGAAAGTTGTCATATTCAGCTGACAGTCGCAGGTAACGATCCTGCAATTCTGCCAGTATTTCTTCAGCTGTGGGCTCTTTTTTAGGTGCTTCTATCTCCTCAGCTTCAGCCTCCTTTGCTGTTTCTTCCTGTTCAGGGTCCTTCTTAGCCTCCTCCTGCTTCACAGGTTCTTCAACTTCTATCTTTTTACTTTGCTGTTTTTCAGCTTTTTCCGACTTCTTTGCCATATTCGTATACGCTATTACTATTCAATAATTTGACCCTGATAGGTCAAATATTGAGCCAAGGCGGAAAAATTGACATTTTGGCAGTAGGTGGGGAGATTCTAGCGAAGCATCAGTTTCTTTAAGTTCTGGAAAGAGGCATTATAAACTCTGATGAAATAGATGCCAGTGGGCCGGTCACTCAAATTGTATTCCTCTTTAATCAATATGTAGGGAGGAAATTCTTGTTGTAACAGAACCTTACCAAGCGGATCCAGAAGCTCAAGGATTACTTCACTTTCGAGGGCTTCAGATAATTCAACATAGAAAATTCCATGGCTGGGATTTGGATATAATACCATGAGATCAGAACTGAACTTATCATCTATCCCAAGGCCTGAATCAAATTCCACACTAATTATAAAGCTCTGAGTTTCAAATGCATCGCCATCCGAAACCATCAGTGTCACATGATGGTCCCCCACATCCCCATTGTCTGGAGTGCCATGCAGGACCTGTGTACTAATATCGAAGTTTAGCCAGTCGGGCAGCACGGTAGCGCTAAAGGTCAGATCATCTTCATCCACATCCTCAGCAAATACATTGTATACATATAATTCCCCCTCCATAACAGTAGTTATCGGAGTGGATGTAAATGTTGGCTCATTATTAATATCATCGACAAAGATCGGGAAGGACTGGTCGGCAGTGACAGTTCCATCTGTTACACTCAGGGTAACATCGTGACGACCGATATCTCCAGAGCGCGGAACCCCGCTTATTACATGTGTTTCAGGATAGAATGTTAACCAATCTGGCAACACAGGAGCAGTATAAATCAAGGCATCCCCATCGATATCGTTTGCTGTTACGGTATATACATATGAATCTCCTATCACCACAGAGGTTGCCGGGTCTGAGGTAAAGGTAGGGGCATGGTTCCCATAACCTACAGAAATGACAAAGGTATGGTCCACATAGAGGGATCCATCACTTACCCTTATGGTAACAAATTGATCGCCTATATCCTCTTCCCCGGGTGTTGCACTCAGCAATTGTGTTGAAGGATTGAATGTTAACCATCCCGGGAGTACAAGTGCCTCATAGGTGAGGGCATCTCCATCTATGTCCACAGCTGTAACAGTATACATATAAGCGACACCCGGTCGGGCTTCCGTGACAGGAGTGGATGTAATACTTGGCGGATCGTTTACATTTTCCACAACTATTACAAAAGACTGGAATACATCGACAGTGCCATCATTTATCATCAGGGAAACACTCTGATCACCTGTTTGGCTATTGTCAGGGGTTCCACTTAAGACCTGTGTCACAGTATCGAAAGTCAACCATAATGGAAGAACAGGTGCACTGAAACTCAGGGTATCCCCATCGATATCCTCTGCCAGGGCAGTG
>Ga0209633_10002304_pt1 | contig 18608 bp, 13 predicted proteins | sample Cruoilmetagenom1_FD_187290 | JGI IMG/M metagenome (GOLD analysis project Ga0209633, IMG submission 187290) | Oil polluted marine microbial communities from Coal Oil Point, Santa Barbara, California, USA - Sample 1 (SPAdes) (version 2) | ecosystem: Environmental > Aquatic > Marine > Oil seeps ... | reverse complement strand
CATTGCGAATCTAACGTTTTTTGTTAGATGTGGCAATCTGTCAAAATTTCCGTTCATTTAACAGATTGCCACAACTTCTAAAAGACAGAAGTTTCGCAATGACAAATAGTTAATAACCGAAAACCAAATCGTATTTGGTATATAAATTCTTTTCTGGCAGTATCCGACTACTCTTCGTACTTGCCAGCACATAAAGATTGAAAATAAAAACATATTTTTAATTTGTTTTGTTTTTTCAACTTCCATTAAACAAATATTTGAACAGGAATAAAATGGATAATCAGTTAGAACTTTACAAATCAATTATTGATGATGCCGTTGATGCTATTTTTGTTGGTGATGAAAAAGGCAACTTTATTATTGTTAATAAATCGGCTGAGCAATTAACCGGTTATTCTAAAGACGAACTTTTATCATCAAATATGTCCAATCTTTTTCTTCAAAAGATTTTAAAGAAAACTCCGTTAAAATATGATTCCCTTGATTCTTATAAAGTTATCACAACTGAAAGAGAATTAATTAAAAAAGATGGAACCTCTGTTCAAATTGAAATGAAATCTAAAAAATTAAAAACTGGTAATTACCAAAGTTTTATACGAGATATTTCTGAAAGAAAACAAAAAGAAAAAGAGCTAAAAGACAAAGATGCTAGATACAAAGCTTTGTTTGAACTTTCACCAACCGGCATTCTAATAGAAGATTCTAATGGAAAAATAATTGATGCCAATCCAGCAATTCATAAAAATTTTGGATATGACGATAAAACTCTTATTGGAAAAAATATATTGGCTTTGGCACATCATGAAAAACATGACGAGGTAAAAAGTAATATAAAAAAACTTTTAAATGGAGAATCATTAAACCACACAGTACTTAGTATTAAGGAAGATGGTAACGAAATTTATAACGAATTACATGAAACAAAATTTTCGCTCCCTGAGCTTGGAGATGGTATTCTAAGTATTTCTAATGATATTACGAAACAAGTTGTGGCTGAAAATAAACTAAAATTAAATGAATCTAATTTTAAAGAACTTTTTGAGTATGCTCCTATTCCTTTTTTGGAAGAAGACGTAACTGAACTTTTTGAGTTCTATGATGAGCTTAAAAAAAATGGAGTTAATGACATAAGAAAGTATCTTGATGAAAATCCAAGTGTGTTAATAGAATGCATTAATAAAATTAAACCAAATAAAATAAACCAAGCTGGGTTAGACTTATATGAACTTAAAAATATAGAAGAGTACAAAAATAATTTTCAAACTATTTTTACTGAAAAATCACTTGAAGTTTTTAAAGAACAGATAATTGCCTTTTCAAAAGGATTTAAAACATTTTCTGAAGAAACTGAAACCATAAATCCTGCAGGTGAAAAAAAACACCTCTTAATGAAGATTCAATTACGACCTCCAACAGAATCTGGAACTAGAACTGAGTTATTTTCACTTATAGACATTACACAAAAAAAACAAGCTGAGCTCGCTCTTAAAAAATCAAAAGAGCAATTGCAATTTGCAATAGATGGTTCAAATATTGGTCTTTGGGATTGGAATATTAAACTCGGAAAAACTGAATTTAATGAAAAGTGGGCAAATATAATTGGGTATTCTTTAGATGATTTAAAACCATTTTATGATAGTTATTGGGAAAATTACATCCACCCTGATGACATTGAAAATTCATCCCAGTTAATTAATCAACATCTAATAGGTAAATCCATAAGCTATGAATGTGAAGTAAGAATGAAGCATAAAACTGGCAAATGGATTTGGACTCTTATTAGAGGAAAGGTAGTTGAATGGGATGAAGACAATAAACCAATTAGGATGGTAGGTACACACTTAGATATTACAGAGCGTAAAAAAAACAATGAATTAATAATAAAATATTCTCAAGAGGTTGAAGGCTTAATTCACCTTTCCGAAGAAATGATTTCAAATCTTGATGTAACTGAAATTATAAATACCATTCCTAAATATATAGTTCAAGCATCTAACAAAGCTGAATCAGCATCAATGTGGAAGTATAACAAACTTAAAGACAATTTTGAAGTGGTTTCTTGGTTTGGATATGGCAATAGAAAAATGGAAGGTTTTACTTTACCTAAATCTAAAACTCTACTTGGTGAAATTTTTGATAGTAAAAAAGCTATAATTTGTAATGACACTGAAAAAGATCCAAGATATAGAAAAGATCTTAGTGATAGGGAAATAAAAACCAAAGCAACATTAGGTATTCCACTATTAATTGAAAACAAACCTGAATATATAATCTTTGCAGATAACTTTACGAAAACGGATGTATTTAATCATGACGACTTAAAAATTTTACAATCATTTACCAACCTTGCTACAATATCAATAACAAACGCACAGTCTCATAAAAAAAGTATTGTTTCTGAAGAAAAGTATAGATCAATATTTGATTCAAGTGGGGAATCTATTTTCATTCATGATCTTGAAACTGGTAAGGTTTTAGATGTAAACAAAAATATGTTAAAAACATATGGACTTACTTATGAAGAAGCATTAAATGCGAATCCCAACGATAGTAGCTCAGGAGTATATCCTTACACGGGAGAAGAAGTATTTAAGAAGGTACAAAAAGCTAAAACAGAAGGTCCTCAATTATTTGAATGGCATGCAAAGAAAAAAAATGGTGAATTATTTTGGACAGAAGTAAACCTTCAAAAAGCTAAAATTGCTAATGTAGAAAGAATAGTTGCTGTTGTAAGGGATATTACAGAAAGAAAAGAAATAGAAAAAGAAATTTATTATCAGGCTAGTTTGCTCGATTCTGCAAACGATGCAATTATTGCAAGTTTTGATAAAAAAATAGAAGATAAGTTAAATAATAAAATAACTTTCTGGAACAAAGGGGCTGAAAAACTATTTGGTTGGACTAAAAATGAAGTTTTGGGAAAAAACATTAGAGATATACTTCCTTTAGAAATAATTGATTCGGATTATAGCACAGTTATTAAAGAATTAAATATAAATGGATTTTGGTCTGGTGAAACTATCCAGTATGATAAAGAAGGAAACAAAAAACACATAATTTTATCTATTTCAGCAATTGAAGAAAATGGAAAACAAATTGGTGTAATTGGTGTAAACCACGATATAACAGAAAAGAAATTAGTTGAAGAAGCAATTAAAGAGAGTGAAGCAAAGATTCAAAGTATTATGCGTGGTGCACCTGTTGGTATTGGATTTGTTAAAAATAGAATTCTAGAATATGTAAATGACCATCTATTAAAACTACTTGGATTTACAAAAGAAGAAATGATTGGCAAAAATTCAAAAATATTTTACGAATCTATTGAGCATTATGATAAAATAGGTAACCTCTATAATAAATTAAAAACCAATGTAACAGCCTCAGATGAAACAATAATAAAAAACAAATCTGGAAGAGTTATTGATGTTATTATAACACTCTCTCCAATAGATAAAGATGATCTTACCAAAGGTTTGGTTTTTAGTGTACTTGACATTACAGAAAACAAAAGAAATGTAGCAAAAATTAAACTTGAACAATTACGATATAAAAATCTCTTTGAAAATTCTCCTGTTCCACTTTGGGAAGAAGATTTTTCCGAAATATATTCCAAGATTGAAGAACTTAAAAAAGAAGGCGTTTCTGATTTAAGAGAATACTTTGATTCTAATGAAGATTCATTAAGTGAATTTATTTTATTATCCAAAGTTACAAACGTTAACCAAGCAACTCTTAAACTTCATAATGCAAAAAGTAAAGAAGAATTATATGGCGGTTTAGAAAAAGTATTTACAGAAAACTCAATTAATATTTTTAAAGAAGAAATGATTGCTATCTTCGAAAAGAAAAAATATTTTAAAGGTGAGGCTGAAGTAAAAACTATTGATAATATAACTAGGATTGTCGAAATACATCTTTATCTGGATTATGAAAATTTTGAAAACACCAAAATATTCAAGGCTCTCTTGGCGACTATTGACATTACTGAAAGAAAAAATGATGAAAGAAAAAAGAAAGAATTAGAAGTTAGTTACTATGATATTTTTAACAATTCAAGCGACGCAATTTATGTACAAGACAAAAATGGTTGCTTCTTAGATGTGAACAAAGGCGTCTTTGAGATGTACGGATATTCAAAAGATGAAATGATTGGAAGAACACCAGAATTTGTTTCAGCTGATGGTAAAAACGATTTAGAAAAAATATCAGAATTTATTAATGAAGCTTTTAACAATAAGCCAATGCAATTTGAATTTTGGGGTAAAAGAAAAAATGGAGAAGTTTTCCCAAAACTAGTTCGTGTAAAAAAAGGTTCATATCTGGGGCAAGATGTTGTAATTGCCTTTGCTTTAGATATAACCGAACAAAAAAAATATGAGCAAGAATTAAAAAGATGGGCAGATGTTTTCAAACATTCTAAATGGGGAGTAGTTGTTGGTTCTGGAAATAAGCAAGAATTAGAAATAATGAATCCCACTTTTGCTGAAATGCATGGCTATACAATAGAAGAGCTTGTAGGAAAACAAGCAGATATTTTATTGTCCCCAAATGATAAATCAAAACTTTCAGGATTTAGAAAAGAAGCTCACGTTAAGGGGCAATTAAGTTTTGAATCGGAACATATACGTAAAGACGGTTCAACCTTTCCAACATTCTCTAATGTTTCCGCTATAAAAGATATTGAAGGAAATGTTCTCCATAGAATAATAAATGTTCAAGATATTACAGAACTTAAAGAAGCTGAAAAAATTATTAAACAAGAAAGAGACCAAGCCCAACAATATTTAGATGTTGCTGGTGTTATGCTTGGTGTGCTAGACGTAAATGGAACAATCACATTAATGAACAATAAAGGACTGGAAATATTAGATTATAAAGAAAAAGAACTTGTTGGTAAAAACTGGTTCGAAATAGTTTTACCAAAAGAATATGTTAATGAAGTTAAAAAAGTTTTTGCTGATACAATGAGCGGAAAATTAAAAAATGTAGAATATTATGAAAACCCAATAGTTACAAAAAATGGAGATGTTAAAACAATAGCTTTCCACAATACAGTTCTTAGAAATTATGATTCAGAAATTATTGGTGTTCTATTTTCAGGAGAAGATATTACTTTACAAAAAGAAGCTTTGGAAAATTTAAAAAAATCTAAAGAAGAAATGGATGAACTAGCTCAACATCTTCAAGATATTAGAGAAGAAGAACGTCATGGAATTGCTATGGAAATTCATGATGATCTTGGACAAACCTTAACAGCATTAAAGTTAGATACTTCAATCCTACTAAGTAAATTACCAGACGCTGATCCTTCAGTAATTAAGAAACTGGTTTCTATGAAAGACTTGACTGATCAAACTATTAAAACAGTACAAAAAATTTCATCGGAATTAAGACCAGGTATTTTAGATGATTTGGGTCTTTCTGCAGCTTTGGAGTGGGAAATTGGCAAGTTTGAAGAACGGACAAACATTGAATGTAAATTGCAATTAAATCCATCTGACATTTCATTTGATAAAAAATTAAATGTTACTATATTTAGATTGTTTCAAGAATCTTGTACAAATGTAGCAAGACATTCTAATGCTACCAAATTGAGTATTAAAATTGTACAAGAAAGTAACCGAGTTACAATGCAAATAAAAGATAATGGAAAAGGAATAACAAAAGAACAAATTATTAATTCTAAGTCATTTGGAATTGTTGGTATGAGAGAACGATTAAAAAACTTACAAGGTAGTATTATTTTTACAAGTAAGCCAAATGAGGGAACAACTTTAGATATTAAAATTCCGATTAAAAGCTAGGATAATCAAATGGAAATACTAATTGCAGATGATCATACAATTGTAAGAGAAGGTTTAAAACAAATTATTTCTAACTTACCCGAAGTTACAAAAGTTGATGAAGCTGAAAATGGATTTGATGTAATTGAAATGATAAATAAAAATGAATATGACTTAATAATTTTAGATATTACCATGCCTGGTAAAAATGGACTAGATACGTTAAAAGAATTAAAAGTATTAAAGCCAAAACTTCCTGTATTAATGTTAAGCGTGCATGATGAAGAACAATATGGAATTCGCGTTTTAAAAGCTGGAGCCTCCGGTTTTTTACCTAAACACAGCGAACCTGAAGAGTTTAGAAAAGCAATTTTAAAAGCTAGTTCAGGCAAAAAATATCTCTCGGAAGTTCTGGCAGAAAAAATTGCTTCTAATCTTGAAGATGGCACTGACAAACCTTTACACGAATTACTTTCAGATAGAGAATTTCAAGTATTTAGATTAATAGTAGAAGGAAAATTAGTTAAGGATATTTCAGAACAATTATTTTTAAGTAGTAAAACTGTTAGTACATATAGAACTAGAATACTTGGAAAATTAAATTTACGCAGCAATGCAGATATTGTAAAGTACGCATTTGCTAATAAAATTATATTTTAACATCAACTGCTTAAACCAAAAGTTATCCTACTTTCTTTTAAAGTAGTTGTTTATAACTATTTGTAAGAATTGCCCTACAAAACATTCGGACGTCCTCTTAAGGCTTAATAAGACTCTTCTTATAGCCAAAACAAAAGATTACCTTTAAATTTGAAACAAAAACACAAACTATTATGAAAGTTTTAATTGTCGATGATTCAAAAGTATTTAGAAGCAGACTAGTTGAACTATTATTAACCAATAATAAGTCTAACAAAATTGTTGAAGCAAGTAATATAGTGGAAGCACAAGAAATTATTACTGAGTCTTCTCCTGATCTTTTAATTACAGATATACGAATGCAAGGTGGAAGTGGATTTGACTTAATAGATAAACTTGATGGAAAATTTAAAAAAATGATAAAAGTAATAATTACAAATTATTCAGAAGAGCAATATAAAAACAAAGCTCTTAATTCCGGAGCAGATTACTTTTTTGATAAAAGTCATGATATGGAAAAATTATTACAACTTTACGATTCAATTTAGGAAAGGCTATATATAAAGTGCAAACATTGTTTAAAAATAGTAATAAAACTGACTCAAGTGTTGTTTTAGAAAACAGTTTTTTACAAAACGATACTCTGTTAAGCGATTCTGTACTCAATTCAGTTTCTGAGGGAATATCGTTAACAGATTTTAACGGTTTTGTAATTACTACAAATGAAACTGCGGTTAAATTGTACGGATATGATAGTCTAGAAGAAATTAAAAGTGTAAAAGGCGTTGATTTAATAGTACCATCGGATAGAAATAGATTTGAATCTGCAATGCAAAAAGTGTTAGCTCTCGGATCAGTTACAAAAGAAAAATTTACATGCCTTAAAAAAAATGGTGATACTTTTATTGCCGAAATTAGTGTGACATTATTAAATGATAAACGAGGTTTACCATTAGGTTTTTTAGGTGTTACAAGTAATATTAGTGAAATTGAAAGTGCCAACGAACAATTACGGTTACTTGTTACAGCATTAGAATCTTCGGTTAATGAGGTTGTTATAACAGATAATAAGGGGGAAATTATTTGGGTTAACTCCTCATTTAATCAATCAACTGGATATAGTGATAATGAGATTTTGGGAAAGACTCCGCGAATATTAAAATCTGGACTGCATGATGACCAATTTTACAAAAATCTTTGGGATACAATATCATCTGGAAATGTTTGGAGTGGCGAAATAATAAATAGAAAAAAGAGCGGAGAGCTTTATAACGAAAATATGGCTATTACTCCTCTTGATGATGGAAACGGAAACATAACCAATTTTATAGCAATAAAACAAGATATTACAAGCAAGAAAAAAACCGAATTAGATTTATTTAAAAGTGAAGCTAAATACAAAAGTCTATTTGAAAATTCTACAATTGGTATATATAGAGCAGATAAAGATGGTAATGTATTAGTTGCAAATAATAAATTTTTACAAATTCTTGGGCTCAATTCTATAAAAGATTTAATAGACGTTAATGTAGATGCAGAATTTTATCAGACACCTTTTAATAGAGAAAATTTTATTAAAACTCTAACTAAAGAAGGAAAGGTTAATGGTTTTGAAACTCAATGGAAAAGAACTGATGGAAGTTTAGTTCATTTAAAAGAAAGTGCAACTGCATTCATGAGTAATTTAGACACATTAGATTATTATGAAGGTATTGTTGAAGATATAACTGATAATATTTCGGACAAAAAAGAAATTCAAAAACAATTAGACATTTTAACTGCAATGCGTTCTGTCTCTGAAATATTTTTAAATAGTACAGATTGGTCAAAAAATATTAACAGTGCAATAGAACAAATTGGTAAAGCAATAAATGTTAGCAAGGTACATGTATGCAAAAAAGAATTGAACTCAGATAATGAAATAATCTTTAATCATATTGCTGACTGGAACAATTCTTCTAATAAAAATGGTAATGAACATCTTCAATTGGTAAACTTAAATCAAAATAGTTTATTGCGTTGGGATCAAGAACTTTCAAGTAATAAAATTGTAAATAGTCTCGTAAATGATCTGCCCGATGATGAGAGACTATTTTTAGCTGCTCTTAATGTTAAATCTTTAATTATAGTTCCTGTGCTATTAGATGGAGTATATTGGGGGGCAATATCATTTCATCAAACTGATAGAAACAGAATGTGGAATGATGGTGAGATTGAAGCTATAAGGGCAGCTGCTGAATTGTTTAGTGCCGCTATCAAAAAACATAATTATGAAAGTCAGTTATTACAAGCTAAACAAGATGCAGAAAATGCAGATAGAACAAAGTCAGAATTTTTAGCACAAATGTCTCACGAAATTAGAACACCACTTAATAATATTACAAGCTTTAATACTCTTATAAAAGATCAGTTGCACGATAAAATTGATGATGATATTCAAGAAAGTTTTAATGTTATTGACAAAGCAAGTAATAGATTGATCCGGACAATTGATCTAATCTTAAACTTATCCGAACTTCATACAGGAAGCTATCTGAATAAAAATACAACCTTTGATATTTATTCAGATCTTCTTGAAAAACTTTTTATGGAACATAAACTGGAAGCTAATCAAAGAAAATTAGATTTTAATTTAATAAATAATTCTTCTTCAGCAATTATAAATGCTGATAAGTATTCACTTGAACAAATTTTCAAAAATTTAATAGATAATGCTTTAAAATACACTGCTGAGGGAAAAGTTGAAGTAAAACTTGAGAATAATAACTTAAATAATTTGGTTGTAAAAATTTCTGATACAGGCGTTGGTATTTCTGAAGAATATCTTCCGAATATTTTCAAACCATTTTCTCAAGAAGAAGCTGGTTACACTAGAAAATACGATGGCAACGGAATTGGATTAAGTTTAGTAAAGGAATATTGTGAATTAAACAATATAGATTTTTCTATTGAAAGTAAAAAAGAAAAGGGAACTATAGCTACTTTAATATTTTAATTTATTAGTTGGGACTCATCAGGGATATATAACTCTATGCTACTCTCTGCCCAGCATGAGACCAGGCTCACCAGTGGGGCCTGGTTCTCGCTTTTAAAGCAAAAACAAATAGTTTATTTTAAAACAAAAAAGGCATCCTGAATTAAATTCAACATGCCTTAATTAAAAATATTTATAACTATTTAGTTCAAGAAATTGAAACCCGAAAATGTGTTATTTCTCAGATATATTTGGGTCTAAAAGATTTCTCATCAGTCAATAAAAAAGCCGGACAGGCAAAAAATATGTTAGAAATGACAATATTTAAGATTCTAAAACTAAGTTGTCTTTAGAATATATAATCATTTATAATCTTTGTGTAATTGAAACAGCTCCTCTCAAATCTCCTTTCGTATAGTTAACAGCTTTATCGTCAGGATATTTTTCTGTAATTATATCCGCAACTTCTTGAGAAATTTGGTTGTTATTTCCGTGACAATTTAAACAAGCGTTATCAACTATAATTGGTTTCATATATCTTAAAACCGTTTTCCCATTGATTGAATATTCATCAAAAGTTTCAGTTTTTTCGTTCAAATTTCCATTTAACAATAACTCTTCATATTCAAGTAATACTTTAGCTTCAAATTGGTCAGGAACATTATTTGGATTTCTATTTTTAATGCTTACTCTTCTAACATCAAGGTCCATCGCATCAGCAAACATTATTGTTAAATCAGAAGCAGTATCAGAACAAACATTTATTGCTTGTAAAGGACCTCCGCTTTGTAAATTCTTTTTAAGAATTGATTTTAATCCAAGAGTATAATCTCTAGCTAATCCAGCAAACTCAGTTCTAATTTTATCTTTATCAGGCTCAATATTTTTTTCATTTGCACAACCAAATATTACCAAAAGCAATAAAGCCGAAAAAGAAAATATTTTAATTTTATTCATATTTTATCTTATTTAACTACTGGTAATGAAAAATCGGGAGCAACATATTTAGTATCAGGCACATAATCTTTAGAGTTAGCTTTTGCAATATCTTTTTTCAATTGCTCTAAAGCAACTAATCCTTGATAATATGAAACTATATAACCTTCTTTATCTATAACAAAAGAAGTTGGTATTGAACGAATACCACCATAAAGTTGAGCGACTTGAGGATCACCAACTACAATTGGGTAATTTATACCTTTTTCTGCCATGAAAGGTGAAACGTTATTCTTTGTTGCTCCACCACGTGTAAACGAATCAAGAGAAATGCCAATTACTTCAAAATTAGAGTCTTTATGTTCTTTTTTAAGTTCAATTAAATCTGGAATTCCTTTAATACAAGGTGGACACCATGTTGCCCAAAAATCTATAATAACAACCTTGCCTTTATAATCGCTTAAACTTAACATTTCAGTTGGTGCTTCATTATAGTTTGGAGGATATGGACCTTGTTCAGTTTCTCCATTAGTATTGTTTACTATAAAAAATACAACTGCTGCAACTATAAAAAGTCCGGTATATAGGCGACTTCTATTTTTAGGGTTGCCCAAAAAACTAGAAGTGTTTTCATCTTTGTTTGTTTTGTTACTCATTGTTTCTCCTATTAAATAAAACTTTAGAATTATTTCAAACTATTTAAATCTTTTACAAAATTTACTATGTCTTTATCAGAAAATCCTTTTTCTTTGGCTGCACTTTCTAAATTACCCCAAATTGGTTCACCACATCTAAGACATCTAATCCCCTTTTCCATCAAATAAACAACTGAATTAGGAATAAGTTTCACTAAGTCTTCAATTTCTGTTTCTTTTGTAATTTTTGTTTTACTCATTGTTATCACTTTTGTTAGATTTTTTTTCTTTCTTCTTTGTTGGTATTGCAAAAATAAGTCCTGTAAATGCTCCGTAAGCTGTAGAAATATATGGGTTACTTGTTATTGCACAAGTTCCGGATTGGCAGCCAACAAAATAATAGTAAGCATATCCAATAGCTGCTCCGGCTAAAATTGGTAATGCTCTAAGTATGTATGATTTTTTCATATATAAATTTTCTTAATTATTAATTTAATGTTTAAAAATATGTGATGCTGATTCAAATATAAAGTTTCAAATTATGAAATAAAAATCTAGAATAAATTTACAAGAAGTTGTATGCTGGCTGTCATTTTTAAATATACTATATAATTATTTTATTTTAAGTACTTTCTGTACCTAAATATGTTACATAAACTATAAAACAAATGAAATTAAATTTAGTGAATTCAAATTCAACAAAAAATATACTGCTATCGGTAAGCTTTTTAATTTCATACTTTATCATTTCTAATAATATTGTTAATGAATTAAAAACTAACCCTCTACAGATAAATAATGATTTGACACCCTCAGAATGGCAATGGGTCAAACGAACTTTTCCTCATTTTGATTATGATGCTGAAGCCTATCCGAAAGCAATAGAAAAATTTAATGAGCTAAAACAAAATAAAAAGAATATCAGTCTGCAAAAATCTTTTCTAAATGAAGCTTGGGAATTTGTTGGTCCAACTAATATTGGTGGACGTATAATTGATATTGAATTTAATCCCAAAGAACCTAACATTGTATATGTAGCCTCAGCAACCGGAGGAGTTTTTAAATCAATAGATACTGGTCAAAATTGGTTCCCCATTTTTGATGATCAAACAAATTTAACAATTGGCGATATTGGAATAGATCCAACAAATCCAAATATTATTTATGTTGGAACTGGTGAAGCTAATGGCGGGCATAATAATTTTCCGGGAAGTGGAATTTACAAATCAACTGATGCTGGAAGTAACTGGAATTATATTGGATTGGACTCAACCGTTTCAATTGGGAGAATAATTGTTGATCCAAATAATTCTAATAGAGTTTTTGTTGCTGCCGTTGGATCGTACTTTAAGCCAAATCTTGAGCGGGGAGTTTATTTTTCTCCAGATGGAGGAAACAATTGGAATAAGTCTTTGTTTGTATCAGATTCAACAGGAGCAATTGATCTAGTTATAGATCCAACAAATCCCAACATTCTATTTGCGGCAATGTGGGAAAGAGTTCGACGACCTGTTCTCCGAGAAGGAACTCATCTACACGGACCTTCTGGCGGAATTTTCAAATCAAATGATGGTGGTGTTTCTTGGAATAAATTGGATGAAACAAATGGTTTACCAAATCCGCAATTAAAACAAATTGGACGGATTGGATTGACTATTTCAAAATCAGAGCCGAATACTTTGTATGCAACTTATAATGATGGAAGTCAATTATATGGTTTGTATAAAACAACAGATCAAGGAAACTCTTGGACAGAAATTTCAAATAGTTTTCCAGGATCAAGTTCATTCAGTTGGTTTTTTGGACAAGTCAGGGTTCATCCAACAAATCCTGAAACAGTTTTTGTGTTAGATGTATCATTATTAAAATCTACAACTAGCGGAAGTAGTTGGGATTTTTCCTATGGTTATAGTGGACCTTCTGTTTTACATGTGGATCATCATGCTTTAGCATTCCATCCAAATATTCCAGAACATATAATTAGTGGAAACGATGGTGGAATTAATATTTCAACTGATGGAGGAGTTACTTGGTCAGCTCCAACACAACTACCAATTACTCAGTTTTATGAAATAGGTTTAGACAAGACAAATCCAAATAGACTTTATGGTGGCACTCAAGACAATAATACAATTAGAACTTTAACTGGTGAACAAAACGATTGGGAAAGTATTTGGGGAGGAGATGGATTTTATGTAATTGTTGATCCCGAAAACCCAAATATAGTTTATGCTGAATCACAGTTTGGAAATCTTGCCAAAAGTACAAATGGTGGATCTAATTTTATTGGCGTATTAAATGGAATTGATAGTAATGAACCAACCAATTGGTCAACTCCAGTAGTTATTGATCCAAACAATTCATCAGTTTTATATTATGGAACGAACAAACTTTATAGAACAGAAGATGGTGCAACTAATTGGAATTCAATTAGCAATCAGCTGACTGATTTTAATTTGGAGAGAAGACTTGGAACGCTTACTACTATTGCGGTTGCTCCAACAAACTCTAATGTAATTTATGTGGGAAGTGACGATGGTAACATTTGGGTCACAGAAGATTACGGAGTTAATTGGAAAGATATTTCTTCAACTCTACCACTAAGATGGGTTACGCGAGTAGTAGTTGATCCTAAAAATGAAGATATTGTTTATGCAACTTTTTCTGGATTAAGATGGGCTGAAGATGAAGCTAAAGTTTTTAAAAGTATAAATAAAGGTGTTACTTGGCAAAGTATTAGCAATGGTTTACCCGAATCACCCGTAAACGCTTTTGCCGTGGACAATAGAAATTCCAACATACTTTATTTGGGTAATGATATAGGTGCTTTTGTAAGTCTTGATGGAGGAAATTCTTGGAATGTTTTAGGAACAGGACTTCCAATTATTGTTGTAAATGACATGAAAATTCACTCAACAGAAAATTATTTAGCTATTGGTACACACGGAAGAGGAATGTATAAGCTTGACTTGGATGGAATTACAAACATCAAAAGTAATTCTTACCCAACTGATTTTTATCTTTCTCAAAATTTTCCTAATCCTTTTAATCCAACCACTACAATAAAATATACTGTAGCTGATGCAAATTTCGCATCCAACACAATAAAGGGAACTGAAAATCTTCAGTCCGTACAATTAAACGTATATGATATTCTAGGAAAAGAAGTTGCGACACTTGTAAACAAACAACAACCTTCCGGAAATTATGAGGTAATTTTTGATGCTTCCGAACTTGCAAGTGGAGTTTATTACTATTCATTACAAATCAACAATAAAATACTCACTAAAAAAATGATAGTTCTCAAATAATTTTCCATCTCTTCATAGATGAACTTAAAATAAGTTCCTCCAACAATTACCTCGTTATTCCATTATACGTAATAAATTTAATCTAGGATGGAAGCATAACCATAAAGTCAATTTATTATAATTGACACAACAAATTATCGAAACGAGTGTAATTGAGACTTAATGCTTCTTCCTGTTTGTCTGTTATCTGACAAATCAAGAAAAAAAATATCTCTATTCTAATTGTAGATAATTTGATGTTTTGAAAACATTAAAAATACAGAGTGTAATACTTTGTCTATTGATAAATAGAAAAAATCAACCTATATTATAATCGGAGAGAACATCCCTTTATATTATTTATAACTAAAATTATGAATTATGAATTATGAAAACCAAAATCCTATTCATTACTGTTTTATGTTTTTTTTTATTTTCCAACATCTTTTCACAGGGTAATATTGATTTTTCTGCTGAAACAATTGGAGGAGAAGAGATTGAATTTTCAGAGATCAATAAAAAAGGTCCGACACTTATTAGTTTTTGGGCATTGTGGTGTAAACCATGTAGAGCAGAAATGAAACATTTAGAAAATATGTATAAAAATTATTCTGAAAAGGGGTTTACGGTTATTGGAATTAACCAGGATTCTCCTCGAAGTATTGCTAAAGTAAAAGCATATGTTTCATCACACAAAATTTCTTTTCCAAATGTAACAGACCCTAATCAAGAACTCTTTCAGATTTTCAATGGTCAATCTATTCCTTTAACAGTTCTTTTTAACAAAAATGGGGAGATTGTTTATAAACATACAGGCTATTTACCAGGTGATGAAAAAAAATTAGAATCCGAGTTAAAAAAACTATTGAGTCTGTAATTTGAAAATATTTCTAATAATAATATTGACATTATATATAATGTCAACTTCTTTGGCACAAGTGGTTCCATCCGTTTCCAATTTGTTACGTTATGGGGATGGATACCAAAGCTTTGGAAGCAGTTCAAACAAATTTCAATACTTTGAAAACCTCACAAATGTTAGAATATCATTCCCCAAAAAAATAAATATCGGGTTTAGATTTTTGTATGATGATCCACCTGAAGTTGGTGCTCCATTTAGAGGGCTTAGCAAACGATTTATTGAATATAGAGATAATGGTTTTTCAGTACGAGTAGGTAATTCTTCAGAACTTTATAGTCATGGATTAGTTCTAAACTTATTTGAGAATCGTGGTCTTGCTTATGATACGTGGCTGGATGGAATTAAGACAAATTATAAATACTCTAATTTTAACGCTTCCTTAATTGCTGGAACAATTGATTTTAGAGATTCTATAAATATTGCTAGACATGAAAAATATAAATTACGTGGTGGAAATCTTGAATACAAGATTAAGAAAATTGGTAAGGTTGGAGCTTCTTTTATAAGTGCAGAAGCAACAATCCCACAGTCTGTTAATAATAAAATTGCAAATGTAGAGTTACCTGAAATATATTTTGACATTAACTATAATGAATTCGACTTCCACTTTGGATGGGCACAAAAATGGGTTAATACTCCAATTGATAAAAATACTTCACGAGGAACAGGAATCTATTCATCACTTTCTTTTGCTGGAGAAAACTTAGGAATTACAATTGATTATAAAAATTACAAATTCGATCCTCAAAATCCTTTCTTACAAAATGACGAAACAAGAACTACCAAATTATTACCCTTTCAGAATCCACCAATTGTAATGAAGGAACACAGCTATACTTTGCTAACAAGAGCTTTACACCATGTTGACTTTAATGATGAAGTGGGAATTCAATTTGATGCTATTTATACTTTTAACGAAAATTTAAATTTTAATTTAAATTTTAGTTTAGCCAGTTCTCACAATTCATACTTATATAACAATTCTACTTTTTCTTTTACATCTTCAAAAGCTCTTAATTTACTTCCTTCTACAAAAATTAATTACTCTCCTTATTCTGAAATGTTTTTAGAAGGAGAATACTATTTTGATTATGAAACTGCATTACGTTTTGGGTTTGCAAGAAGAGAAAAAACACTTTACAATAATTTTACCGGAGCTAATGGAAGCCACACGATTAAGTCGTTTGTAGTTCCTATACAATTTCAATATCAGGTAACTGAAAATTTATCTTCAACATTACAATATGAGTTTGAAGCTGTGAACGATAATTATAATGTGGGACAAGAAAATTTTAATAATCACTTCATAACAATAATTACATCTCTGGCTAACAAAGTAACGTTTGCTTTACGTTACGAACATACAAATAACAATTTTGATCCTTCAAATAGAAAAGATTGGTTAGTGGGAGAATTAGGATATAGAATTTCAGGATCCAATTTAGTTTCCTTTTCCTATGGAAGAGAAAGAGGAGGACAAATATGCTCAAATGGAATATGTCGTTACATTCTGCCATTCAAAGGAATTAAATTTTCTTTACAAACAAATATTTAACTAAAGGAGAATATAATATGAATTTCAAATACAAAATATTTTTATTCGTAATGTTTTTTAGTACAATTATTTTTCCGGGTGAAAAAAAAGTACTCGTTGAAATTTTTACAAATGCTCACTGCGGGGCTTGTCCGCCTGCTCATTCCGCACTTGACCAATATTTACAAAGTGCTAATGGTAACAAAATTGAATTCATTTATTATCATATGGCCTTCCCTTATAATTCAGATGAACTTTATAAACACAGCAAATCTGATTCAGAAAGTAAAAATAACTTTTATGGTTCTTTTTCCTCAACTCCGCAACCATTTTTTGACGGAGCTTATAAAGCACGAAACTATAGTGAGTGGGCATCGGAACTAGATATACTATCAGGAGAAGAAAGTAATTTTGATTTAGAAGTAAGTGGAAGTCGTATTGGAGCAAATTTTTCAATCTCAGCAGCAGTAACAAAGACTTCGGAAATCTCTGAAAATGATTTAACTATCAACTATGTTGTTGTTGAAAACATTAATAATTACACTGGTAGCAATAATATTTCAGATCACAAAAATGTTATGCGAAAAATTGTTAATCCGGAAGGTGATGCATTTGAAATATCACTGAATGAAAGAAAAGAACTTTCAACTTCAATTACTTTTAATAAGGATTGGAATACAGATAAGTTAAAAATAATTGTATTTGTTCAAAGTTCATCATCAAAAAAAATCTTTCAATCATCATCAATTGCTTTTAGTGAACTTGGTGTAACTGACATAAATGAAGATATAAATATTCCAAAAGCCTTTAGTTTGAAACAAAATTATCCTAATCCTTTTAATCCAACTACAACTATAAATTATAGCATTCCAAATATTGAAAGAAACGAAAAGATAAGTTCTGTACAGCTAATTGTTTATGATGTCTTAGGGAAAACAGTTGCAACTCTTGTAAACGCAAAACAACTAACAGGAGATTATGAGGTTGTGTTTGATGCTTCTAAACTTACAAGTGGAGTTTATTACTACAAATTACAGGCTGGTGAATTGGTAGAAACAAAAAAATTACTTCTATTAAAATAAATCCATTAAGATTATTTCATTTAAGGATTTTGTTTGAAAGTATCTAGTAGAACAATTTATTACTATAATGATTTTACTTTAGATGCCTAATAATAATTAAAAGAAGGTGTTATATGAAAAAATTTCAATTAACCATTTTAATTTTATTACTAGTTACATTATCATTGTATGGAAGTGAAAAGCAGGTTATTGTAGAAATTTTCACTAATTCCGCTTGCCCTGCTTGCGTAGCTGCTCATACTGCATTAGATAATTATCTCCAATCCGAAAATGGTAATAAAGTAGAATTTGTGTTCTATCATACTGAATGGCCTGTTCATGCAGATAAATTATATGAACATAATATTAGCGATTCAAAAAAGAAAAATAAATTTTATGGCCCTTATTTTTCTTCACCACAAACATTTTTTAATGGAAACCACGTTGAGAATAACTATTCTCAGTGGAAAAGCGAATTGAATAGGCTAATTGTAGAGGATAATAAATTTGAGCTCCAACTTTCCGGAAGTAGAAAAGACAGTAGTTTTACAATTCAAGTTGATGTTACGAACAAATCAGATAGCAATCACTCAGACTTGATAATTAATTACGTAGTTGTAGAAGATGTCTTCTACGCAGCAGTCAATGGAATAAATGATCATAAAAACGTTATGAGAAAGATTGTTGATCCGGAAGGAACTCCATTTGGGCGTAATAGTCAAAAAGTGTTGCTGAGATTTATATAAAGTATTGAAATATATAAATTTACAGGAACAAAACTTAATGGTATTAGAGAATGATGAAAAAAAACATTGCCCGAGTTGTAAAAGTAGC
>Ga0209633_10002303_pt1 | contig 18609 bp, 13 predicted proteins | sample Cruoilmetagenom1_FD_187290 | JGI IMG/M metagenome (GOLD analysis project Ga0209633, IMG submission 187290) | Oil polluted marine microbial communities from Coal Oil Point, Santa Barbara, California, USA - Sample 1 (SPAdes) (version 2) | ecosystem: Environmental > Aquatic > Marine > Oil seeps ... | reverse complement strand
AATCCATCTCTTCCAAAAAGATAAAAATAGACAATAGACCAAGGAGTCCAAATCCCCATTTTTGCAATATGGCGGGTTTGTTGAATACCACATAAAAAGACAATATAATAACTCCGAATATAAAAACTAATTGACTATTTTCTAAAATTCCATATTCCCTATTACTTTCAGGGGCAACTAATTCAGCTAAAAACGGAATTCCGGAAAAATATAAGGCCATTAACATAAATAGCAAAATATAAGGAAAAATCCAATACCAGAAATTCTCTTTAATAGACATTGTCTTTATGTCATCAATTAGTAACTTATAAAATCTATGCATAGTTTAATTTATGTATTAAAAGTCTGTTATATTGCGAGTAAAAATATAAAATACTTTTCATATAGCCATAAAAGACATTTTTTTTAAAATGGCAAAAAATAGTACTTAATATAAATAGTACTAATGATTGTGAAAATAGAAGAAAGTTTAATATAATTCATTTACACATTTTGATGAGAACGATTCAATTGTAAAGTAGAATTAAAAATTTTATTAATTCTAGAAATATAGTTATGAGTAATAGAAAACTTATACGATTTTCTGTTAATAAGTCAAATTGTGTCCGAAGAATAAAAAAATAATACATTCTAAAAAGTGTTTTTTTATAAACTCGTTTATAGCTTTATAAGAAAAATGATTTTTTTAGAAGAAATTCTCTAATGAATAATTAAATTTGTTTTAACAATTCTATCTAATTTAATATTAAAAAAATAATGTCAAAAAACAAAGTGAAAGTTGCTGTTACAATGATTACTTATAATCATGAAAGATTTATTAATGATGCTATAAAAGGTGTACTATTACAGAAAACAAATTTTGATTATAAACTATTTATAACTGATGATAATTCTCCTGACAGAACTGCTGAAATTTGTAAAGAGTATGCTTTAAAACACCCAGATAAAATTGAATTTGAATCTTTCTCTAAAAATATAGGTGGAGCGAGAAACTGGCATTATACTCTCAGTAAATGTAAAAACTCTAAAGCTGACTTTGTTGCAATATGTGATGGTGATGATTATTGGACAGACCCTCACAAATTACAAATGCAAGTAGATTTTTTAGAAAAAAATTTAGAATTTAATATGGTGCATACAGATTTTGATATTTTCTATAATAAAAATATGAAATTAGTACCTAAGAGAAATTTATTCTATAAAATACCTATATCTTATAATCAAACCTATGATGAGCTTCTGTTAAAAAACAATATTGCGACGTTATCGGTTTTATTTAGGAATGATTTTGAGAATTTTTTAGACTATAGCATACTCCCTGATTTGTCGAATTATAAATTAGGTGATTATCCATTATGGTTAATTATTTCAAGAAATAAAAACGTGGGATACATCAACAAATCAACTGCCACTTATAGAGTTTTAGAATCATCTGCAAGTAATCATGGTCAAGATATTGAAAAAAAATATGAGTTCGATTTTTCTGAGATTAAAATGAAGTTTGATTTGATTGACAAATTGGGTTGTAAAAAAGAAACAAAAGAATCTATTGAAATTGATTTTTATAAGTTAAACTTAAATTATGGTTTTTTAAAAAAAGATCTCACTTTATCAAAAGAATATTATCTCAAATTAAAAGAAATTGGAAAATCTAATTTTGATGATAAGTTAAAAGTTATAGGATCTAAATCTGCTATAAATTGGCATATTATAAAAAATTATCTAAGAATAAAAAACAAACTAAAGCGAATGGTTAATAAAACTCAAGGTTAGACATTAAAAAGCTTAATTAAGTCCATCATATTCCATAAGAAAGAAGAAATAATAAAAGCACATAAGTATTGAAAAAGCTATCTAACAATACTTTTACCAATTTCAATTTACTATTGCTTTAGGAGTAATAGTTAACTATTTTTTTTTGGAAGCTTAGTTTTAATAATTTCTATCATATCTAAAAATACTTTCCGATTTAAAAAATACATGCTAATAATGTAAAAACTTCCAACGAATAAGGCCCCAATTATTATTTTTAAAAAATCATTGGTAATCTCATTCGTTAATATCAATCCAATAATTGTTAAAGCCAGTGAAGTTAAAATTATTACCGATAAATGTTTCATTTGCTCGAATAAACCGTATCCGACAAATCGTTTTGTATAGAAAGTATTCAAGAACAATGTTAAAACAGAAAGCACTATCTCCCCATAAATGATATAAATGATACCATGTCTATACATAGCAACAATATTAATTATTCTTAAAACATTCTTAATCATAGATAAATTAAAATTCAATTTCATTTTAGCCAGGGCATTAAGAACTATCACGTTTATTAAATGAATTGGATACAATATCCCTGCTACTAGCAGAAGCTGAAAATAAGGTACCATGGGCAACCATTTTTCTGTTAACAAAATCAAAAAAAGAGGTTTTGCAATAACAATACAAATAGCTGACAAAGGAGCTATAAAAATCAAGGTATTTTGACTAAACTTTTTGATTGCATTTTTAAATGCGATTTTGTCTTCCTGTAATTTCGAAAATACAGGGAAAGCGACCGTCCCTATTGCCTCTGAAGCCTCAGCAGAAATCATTCGCTGGAATTGTACCGCTTTTGTATAAAACCCAAGGCCTGCTGCCGAAAAATATTTACCGATAAATAGTATATAAATATTGTTAAAAATTGTATCTATGATACCAATAAATAAGGCCCATAAACTAAAAGAGAACATTGATTTAAGGGAGTTTATATTAAATCGTAACAAAGGTCTCCATTTATAAAAAACCCATAATCCGATGTTTTTAATTGATGCCGCCACAAGTTGCTGAATAATCAAACTCCAAACTCCATAATTCATCAAAGCAGCTATAATTCCTGCAATGCCTGACACTAAAGAACTGACAAGAATAATAATCGTCATTTTTTTAAAATCTACTTCTTTTTTTAATTTAGTGAATTGTATCAAACCTATGGCATTAATAATGAGCAATATACTTAGCACTCTTATCAGCATTACAAGTTGACTCTCTTCATAAAAATTCGCAATTAAAGGGGCGCAAAACCACATTATGGCATAAAAAAGGCTACTTACACCTAAATTAAAATAAAAGATTGTGCTTGCATCGATATCATTCACTTCTTTCTTTTGAATAAAAGCCATACCAAACCCACTATCAATAAATACCATTGCTATTGCGAAAAACACCGTAATCATTCCTATCAAACCATAATCTTCAGGTGTTAATAATCGTGCTAATACTACACCGAGAACTAGTTTAATCAATTGAATACCAAATTTTTCAATTAGATTCCAAATTACACCGTTTATTGATTTTTGTTTTAAATCTTCCATTTAAATATATTCACTTAACGTCTTTTAAATTTAATATCCTCAATCAAATACTATTGATGAAACGTATTCATATTCTTATAATAATTATTACTTCTATTATAACTATTTTCCACTAGAATAGAAATGAACTTAACCTGCTTTTATCCTTAAATAGGAAACAACTCTTGGACTATATACATAAGATTTGAATAGATAATAATATACTTTTGAAAATCGAATAAGTTCTATGTAAATAACAACTCTAAATAAATCGTTCCTACCAATTTATACCGATCTTATTACAATCTTCATCTTATAACAAATATAATATGTAATACTCTTAAGAATTATAAAACGAAAATTACAAACGTTTAAGGATTTAATGCCAATTTTAACTTGAGGAGATAACATATAAGATTTTTCTTTTTCAACAATGAGCCAAATGTATGTATTTTTTTCTACTTAAAATATAAACATATTGATATACAATAAGCCATTTTAATATAAACGAACTAATTATATATTATTTTCAATAAAAAAAACACCTCTTTTATAGAGGTGTTTTTTATTTACTTAAAAAGTAATTGCATACAGTAAACTATATAACAAGAATTTTTTTGGTCTTATTAGTATTATTGTTAGTTAAACGAACAAAATAAACTCCTTTACCAAATCTTGATAAATCAATTTGCCGTTTTAAAATCTTATCTGGAGAATAATCATTAATATCCTCAGAATAAACCAAGCTTCCATTCAAACTAAACAACGATATATTCAATGCACTACTATAACCATTTATTTCTAAATTTAATAATCCATCTGTAGGATTAGGATAAGCAATCAATTCTTGTGTTGATGAATTACGATTACCTAATCCAGAACACCCTTCATCAACAATAATAGTCACCTCATCTGTATCAATACTACTACTATTTGAAACTGTAACTGTATAGACAGTAGTCTCATTAGGATTAACAGTAATACTTTCAGTTGTCTCACCGGTATTCCATATATAATTATCTCCACCACTAGCTGTTAAAATAACACTAGGTGCGTCTTTACATATTTCTACATCCTCACCTGCATAAGCTACTACTTGTTCTGAAGTACCATCAACAATTACAATTACACTATCTTCACTTGAACAGCTACCATTTAAGGTAGCTACTACTGTATATGTTGTTGTAACAGTTGGGCTAACTGTAATACTAGGCGTTGTTTCACCTGTATTCCATAGAAAACTTCCTTCGCCATTAGCTGTTAATGTGATATTTGTTCCTGCTTCAATAGTCACATCTGAACCCGCATCAATATTTGGTATGTCATTCACAGTTATTTCTATTTCATCAGATACACTACTTCCAGTACAAGAACTACTTGCTGTAACCGAATATGTAGTAGTTGTAGATGGGCTAACTATTATTGTTGATGAAGTTGCACCGGTACTCCAAACAAAATTACCATTGCCTTCGGCTGTCAATGTGATACTCTCACCTGAACATATGGCAGTGTCCGCTCCTAAACTTACCGATGGAGGGCTTTCAACTGTAACTATAACCTCATCAGAAACTGAACAGTTACCTGATGTAGATGTTACACTATATGTAGTTGTTGATGTTGGATTAACTGTAATACTTGCCGTAGTCTCACCCGTATTCCATAAAAATCCATTATTACCAGATGCAGTTAATGTCACATTTTCGCCTTGACATATTATAACATCAGCTCCTGCATCAAGTGTAATTTCTGGTGTAACATTTATTATTATTTCATCTGTTACATCGCTTGCGCTACAAGAACTACTTGCGGTAACCGAATAAGTTGTAGTTGCAGATGGATTAACCGTTATACTAGATGTAGTTTCCCCGGTACTCCAAACAAAATTACCATTGCCTTCAGCTGTTAATGTGATACTCTCTCCAAAACATATAGTAGCGTCTGCCCCTAAACTTACCGATGGAGGGCTATCAACTGTAACTATAACCTCATCAGAGGCTGAACAGTTACCTGATGTAGATGTTACACTATATGTAGTTGTTGATGTTGGATTAACTGTAATACTTGCCGTAGTCTCACCCGTATTCCATAAAAATCCATTATTGCCAGATGCAGTTAATGTTACATTTTCGCCTTGACATATTACAACATCAACTCCTGCGTCAAGTGTAATTTCTGGTGTAACATTTATTATTATTTCATCTGTTACATCACTTGCGCTACAAGAGCTACTTGCAGTAACCGAATAAGTTGTAGTTGCAGATGGATTAACCGTTATACTAGATGTAGTTTCCCCGGTACTCCAAACAAAATTACCATTACCTTCAGCTGTCAATGTGATACTCTCTCCAAAACATATGGTAGTATCTGCTCCTAAACTTACAGATGGAGGATCATCAACCGTAACTATAACATCATCAGAAACAGAACAGCTACCTGAGCTGGACGTTACACTATATGTAGTTGTTGATGCTGGGTTAACTGTTATACTTGCCGTAGTCTCACCCGTATTCCATACATAATTATCGGATCCAGAAGCGGTCAAAGTAATACTTGACCCTGTGCATATTTCTATATCATTTCCTGCATTTAAATTTGGTATAGAATTAACTGTCACTATTACTTCATCGGTTGCGGTTGTTGTACATCCATCATTACTAGTAGTAACAGAATATGTAGTATTTACAGTTGGATTTACAGTAATACTTTCAGTTGTCTCGCCCGTATTCCATAAATAGGTGTCTCCGCCATTGGCTGTTAAAATTGTATCCGAACCACTACATATTGTAATATCGGACCCTGCATCAGCAGTAGGTATTTCACTAACAGTTACAACTACATCATCAGAATCAGAATCAGTTCCGTCAGACACAGTAACAGTATATGTTGTTGTGGTGGTAGGGTTCACTGTAATACTAGCTGTAGTATCTCCTGTACTCCAAACGTAAGACCCTCCTCCTGAGGCAGTTAGCGTCGTGTTATCGCCACTACAAATAGAAGTATCAGCCCCAGCATTAGCATTAACAGAGTTGGTATTTGTGTCGTTTTTTTTTTCGAAAGCTCCTAAATCATGACCACTATCCTGAGATCTACCTACATTATCATAATCATAACCAACTTCCGCTAAAACTGTTCCCGCATCTATTAGTGAACTTGACTCCTGTAAGTGGAAATCAGAAGCTCCTGCATTTACAAATTGTGGGTCATCAGTATTTGTATTAGTACCTATTGCCGAAAAACCATTGTAAAAATTATTATAATCAAGATTAAATCCACTAGATGAAGTAGAACCTGAACCTGTTCTATCCTTTTTGCTAACTGTATGTAAAATATTATTTTTGAATTCATTCCCGCTAGCCGATACTCCACCGTGCTTTGTAGCAATACTAAATAAGTTATCAATATTGTAAAATGTATTATTATAAATTTTGTTATTGTTAAATGCTGATACTTGTGGTACTGCTTCATTTCTTAGAAATATTCCGTCGGTAACATTTACAAAAATCGAATTTCTAATAATATTATCATGCGCTAAATCTCTTGTTGTTGGGTCTTCCGTATTCTGCGCACCATAAATACCTGTAGACAGATCATGTATATACATATTTTCATATACATTATTATTCGGATCATTTAGCATATTAATACCAGTTGCAGAAGGATGTGCATGATTTACATTCGCATGCGCTTCGCTGTTTTTAATTACATTATACCTTGAGGTAGAATAGCGAGTTTTATAGCCTGTAGTATTTATTGCTAAACAATTATCTATCAAATTATAGTCAGATACATATTTAAAATTAAACCCGTGCCCTAAATGTGCCTGATTTACTTTATAATGTATTTTTGAATTTAATGTAATATTATTGCTTCCTGCAATCATATAAGGGTAGTCTGTTCCATAATCAAAGTTAGTCGTTCCAATAATATCGTAGTATACCTCACACCCATCCCATAGAGAATTTGTTCCATCATACCACCAACCTGCGTGCTCTGCATTAACTACCTTACAATTGATAAAACGATAATTACCATTTGATGATCCGCTTACATCAAATGCATTAGATGATGCACCTGTAGGAATTCCTATATCGGTTATATTAACATTTTCAAAAAGTATATTTTCTCCATTGTTAAAATGTACACCATTAAAATAATCTTTGATTTGTATATTTCTAAAGATGATGTTATCAATATTACTAAAAAATTCAATACCATCTCCGCTATCGGGGTCATTACCATCAAGCAAAGGCATTTCGCTAGAATCTAAGGGCAATGAAGTTTGGTCATTAATGTTAGAATAAGGAGTATAATAGTTACTTGTAATGTCTCCAGGGTTATTTTTATAACCTTCAAAAACAATAGGGTTCGAAGTTGATCCAGCTCTTTGCATGGTTAAATTTTCGCTCCCGTAATTTCCTGCTTTTATCCAAACTTTATCCCCAGCATTTGCGACGCTTACCGCCTTTTGAATAGATGCCCATGCAAGTCCTTCCGATAAGCCTGAATTTGAATTACTCCCATTAGTTTTATCAACAAAATACACTTTTCCACTTAATGTTGGTTCAGGTATATTGTTTTTTATATAGGATAAAGTAAAATTATTTAAAGGAATACTTTCTGTACTCATTAAATTACTACCTCCCTCATATCTTATAGTATTATTATCCCAAAAATCAAATGCAGAAGATACACTAAAATAATGTCCTGAATTTGCCCCTGAATTAATAGAAATTCCTGTTATTGTTTTTCCACTTATTTTAAAGCCAGAATAATTAGATGCTGTTATTGATTCATTACTATCAAAATAGACTCTATTTTTGTTTGAATTTTCAATTCTGAAATTTGATAAAACGGGAGTCGCAGCAAATACATTTATACTTACTAAAATAAATATAAACAATAATAGTTTTTTAATCATAAGATAATTTCTTTAATCATTTTCATAATTAACAGTAAATATCTCTCATCATAGCAGTGATTTTTAAGACAAAAAAATCTTTCCTTTCTATTGTGAATATTCAACGAAAAAAGGTTAGTCCAATAAATAATTTAGGGGGTTCTTTTCCTACAGCAGTTTAACACTAACGATAACTTTTAAATAAAATTGTATAAAAAATAATTTAGTTCTAAACAATCATTATACTTAATTAAACACTGCGAAACTATTTTCCAAATCTAAAGGAAATCTAAAGAATTTGTCATCCGTAACTTTTTGTTAATAAACTACATAGATTTGTTAATAAACTGCATGTTATTATTAAGAATAAAGTATTATTCTCTATTATAAATTACAAAATTGGTTAAATAAATTTATTTTATTTTTGTCTCATGAAAAAAATAATCTTCTTTATAATTACAATTTTATTATTTGTTTCTTGTAAAAAAAGTTCTGAAAAAATAAATTCTGACGGTTTTATTATTGCAGGAAGTATTAAAAATATTTCTAATAATAACAAAGTGTATTTAAAAACGCAAGAGAATGGGGTTATAACTATTTTAGACTCAACTACCATTAAAGATGACAAGTTCGAATTCAAAGGAAAAATTGAAAAACCCATAATTTATGGAATCTACATTGATAGTATTGAAGGTGCTATAGGAATATTTATGGAAAACAAAAAAATTACTATTGAAGCTTATAAAGATAGTTTAGCTTCTTCTAAAGTTTCTGGTTCTAAAACAAATGATGATTATTCCAATTTTGTAAAACAATCAAATCTTATCATTTCTAAAATGAATGTACTATTCCCTGCTTTTCAAAAAGCTAGAGCAGAAAATGATGCTGACAAATTGAAAGAGATCAATAAAAAAATGCAGGTAATTAGTGATAAAAATACTGCATTTACTTTAAACTATGCAAAACAACATGCTGATTCTTATATTGGGGCTCTGGCATTACATTCTGTTATAAGAATACCAACAATTGAAAAAGATACAATCGAAAAAGTCTATAATAACTTTTCAGATTATGTGAAAAAAGGAGATCTTGCTCAAAAAACAAAAATATTTCTTGAAACAGTTTCAACAAAAGATTCTATTCAAAATTAAAAACAAATTTTATATTCTGGTTTTATTTCAACTGGGCTTTTATCCTGCTCAAATAAACTAGCTTGTAATTTCCCTTTAAGGATAATCTCATCATTCAAAACTTCAAGCCAGCTACCTTCTCTTAAACCTAAAACCGGAATATTATTGTATACGTGAAATTCTTTAATTCTGGTTTCACGGGTTTCTCCCTTATGAGTAGAGGTCAGGTCTGGATCTAAATAATGTGCATTGATATTAAGAGGAATGACTCCTAAGGTTTCATAACTTTGTGGGTAAACTATTGGCATATCATTAGTATTTTGCATCGTTAAGCCGCAAATATTACTTCCGGCACTAGTTCCAAAATACGGTGTGCCACTGAGTATCTTTTCTTTTAAACTTGTAATTAAATTTTGATTATATAGTTCATCAACTAAAACAAAAGTGTTACCCCCACCAACAAAAACAGCTTGAGCACTTTTAACAGCTTCTTGAGCATCTGAAAATTCATGTATTCCTTTTACTTTTATTCCAATCTTTTTAAAAGCGACTGAAACAACTTTAGTATATGCGTCATAACTTATACCACTTGGTCTGGCAAAAGGAATAAAAAGCAGCTCATCAATAAATTTGAAAAAGGTTTTTAATTCAGGTAAAAGGTATTCTAAATATCCACTTCCATGAATTGTGGAAGTACTGGCAATAATCAGTTTTTTCATTTTTTAAAATAATAATTCAAAAAGTAAACATACTTAATCTTTAACAAAAGTTTACCACGGTTTTAATAATTATTTATGACTTCCGTTATTTAATTTGTCATTGTGAGCAATCAACTAACCTTCATAATTTTCTTTTTTGCTGTTCAACAATTTCATGCGCAAGATAATGGTATTGAAATTACAGGAAAAATCATTAATGATTCTTTATCGGTTAAAAACATTCATGTTATTAATAAAAATTCTAATAAAGCAACTGTTAGTAATCAATATGGTGAGTTTAAAATTCCTGTAAGAGTGAATGATATACTTGTTTTTTCTGGAATTCAATTTTATTCTAAAGAAGTTCGTATTACACAACAACTTATTAAAAGTAAGAAGATCACTATTGAATTGTTTCAAAAAATCAATGAGTTGGAGGAGGTTGAAATAAAAGCACATAACTTATCTGGCAGCTTAGTTAACGATGCTAAAAATGTTAAGGATTCTGTTTCTAAAATAGCCCCATTAGCATTAGATTTTTCTATGATTGATTTTAGTAAACCCGTAATTAATGACATTGATGAAATAGACAGGCTTAAACCTCCTGACATATCCAGACTTATTAACCCTCATTTTCAAAAGGGAATAGGTGCTTCTTTTACAATTGATTCACCTAAAAAGAAAAGGACGCTAACTATTCCTGAAAAAATCAGAACTGACTTTGGTAATGATTTTTTTACAAAAACTTTAAAAATTCCTCTTGAACAAATAGGTTTTTTTATTGACTATTGTAATTCTGAAGGAATCAATGATCTTTATATTAAAAATCGAAAAATGGAGGTTATTGATATATTAATTAAGGAAAGTATTACATATAGAAAACTTGAAAAGTAAGATTAGTCTATTTTTCTATTTTCCAAAGATATTTACAGGCGAGCGATCTATAAGGTTGCCAGCTATCAGCAATTTCAAGTAGCGTTGGTTTCAATATTTTTTTCTCAACATCAATATTATACAAAGCCATCATTCGTTGTTGAATACCCAAATCATCTACAGGAAATACATTTAACCTATCCATCGGAAACATGAGTATCATTTGTACCGTCCACTTCCCGACTCCTTTTATAACTGTAAAATACTCTATTATCTCTTCATCTGTTTTCTCATATAAATAATCAAAAGACATATCATTTTCAAGGGCAAAAGCAGCAACGTTTTTCAAATATTGTGTTTTGGCTCTTGACAATCCGGCATTTCTCAACAAAACATCTTCCATTGCAAGCAATTCTTTTGCTTTAGGGTAACCACCAACAAATAAATCTTCAAAGCGTCTCCAGATTACCTCAACAACCTTAACAGATAATTGTTGTGATACTATTGAATTTAATAAGGCTCTATAAACATCAATATCTAATTCAGGCTTTATTTCATGCGAAATATTTTTGATTGCATTCGTTAAAGTATTATCTCTTTCTAAATATTGAAGTATCTCTTTATATGATTTCATTGATTTTAATATTGATAAAACAAAAGTACATTAATTAACATTTAGTGTATTCTATAAATTTTTTGGAATGTTTTTTGTTAATTAACAAATGATTATAGATTTTTACATTTTATAAATCACTTTATGTCCTCAAAACAAAAATATCTTATCTTTTTTCTAATTCCTCTTTTTGCATTTACGATGCATAAATATTATTTAAGCTTGACTAAAATTGAATATAAAGAAGATGAAAAATTATTGCAGGTGACCATGCGAATCTTTATTGACGATTTAGAACATACACTTAATAGTACTTATGACAAAAATTTTGAGCTTGCATTACCAAACGAATCTGCCAATATTGACACGTTAATCAACAAGTATATCAGCACAAAATTTAATGTTAAAATAAACGATCTTAAAAAAACGTATATCTATTTAGGTAAAGAATATGAAAATGATGTTGTTTATCTTTATATTGAATTAAAGAATATCGATCAAATCAATTCCATAGAAATCAAAAACAATATGTTGATGGAAATGTTTCCTGAACAAAAAAATATTATAAAACTTAATATCAATAAAACAAAAAAGACCTTTCTTCTAACGAATCAAAAAGATAAAGATTTGTTAAAGTTTTAACAATAAGTACTAAGTTTATGTTAAAATAATTATTTTCGAAGCCAAATTTAAAAGCAAATTTTTAAATAAAACCGGCATGATTAAAAATATACACATGAATAAATTAAACCACTTTTTACTTTCTTTTATACTAATTACTTCTGTTTCTTTTGCTCAGGAACAACAAGCTGAAAAAAAGGAAAGAAAACCAGGGCATACCAGTATAAGTAAATTCAGGCAGCTAAAACAAGAATTACCTACTCCTAATTCACAACATACTGCTTCTGGTGCTCCAGGTCATGAGTACACACAACAACAAGTAGATTATGTAATGAATATTACTATAGATGATGAAACTCAAAAATTATATGGTGATGAGGTTATTACTTATCACAATAATTCTAAAGACCATTTAGAATATTTATGGGTTCAGTTAGATCAAAATATGCGTGCTCCAGATTCTAAAACTCCTGATGCAAAACAAACCAACATGGGTGGTAGTTTTAACGGTCCTGTAACTTTTACAAGAACTCATTTAAAAAAGCCTTTTGATGGTGGTTATCATCTAGAATATGTTAAAGACGCTAATGACAAGCCATTATCGCATACTATTAATAGTACAATGATGCGAATTAATCTTGACAAGCCATTAGCTCCGGGCGGAACTTATGTCTTTAAAATTAAATGGTGGTATAACATTAATAATTATATGATAGACAGAGGGCGTTCAGGTTATGAACATTTTCCTAAAGATGGTAATAATTTATATGTGATAGCTCAGTTTTTTCCTAGACTTGCAGTGTATGATAATGTTGAAGGCTGGCAAAATATGCAATTTTGGGGTCGTAGTGAGTTTGCCTTAGAGTTTGGTAATTATACAGTTAATATTACAGTACCGGCTGATCATATTTTAAATGCCACCGGTATTCTTCAAAATCCTAAAGAAGTATTGACTAAAGAACAATACAAGCGTTTACAAAAAGCTAAAAAAACCTTTGATAATCCTGTAATGATTGTCAATCAAGCTGAAGCTGAAGTTGCTGAGAAAGGTCATTCAAAAAAGACTAAAACTTGGAAATTTTATGCAGAAAACGTTAGAGATTTAGGCATCGCTACTTCGCGTAAATTTATTTGGGATGCTATGGCTGTTGATATTAATGGTAAAACTGTAATGGCTTATTCATTATATCCTAAAGAAGGGAATCCACTTTGGGAAAAACATTCTACAAAAGTAGTAGCAAACACTTTGAAAGTATATTCTAAATATACTTTTGATTATCCGTACCATAAAGCAATTTCAGTTCATGCTGCACAACAAGGTATGGAATATCCGCAAATTTGTTGGAACTATGGAAGGCCAAAAGAAGATGGTACCTATTCAGACAGAGTTAGAGATGGTATGATTGGAGTTGTAACCCATGAAGTAGGTCATAATTTCTTTCCAATGATTGTCAATTCAGATGAACGCCAATGGACATGGATGGATGAAGGACTAAATTCATTTGTTGAAATACAAGCCGAATTTGAATATGACCCAAATTTTCCTGCTCGAGGTTTACCTAAAAAAATTGTTAGATATATGAGTATGGATCAAGATCGTTTATCGCCAATTATGACTCAAGGTGACCACGTATATAATTTTGGACCAAATGCTTATAGTAAGCCAGCAGCAGGTTTGACCATGTTGAGAAATACTATTATGGGGCCTGAACTATTCGATCATGCATTTAGAACCTATTCTAAACGCTGGATGTTTAAACACCCAACTCCTGCAGATTTCTTTAGAACGATGGAAGATGCGGCCGCAATGGACCTAGATTGGTTCTGGAGAGGTTGGTTCTATACAACTGATTATAATGATGTCGGTATTAAAGAAGTAAAAAGATATTATTTAACAGATCAACCTACTGAAACAGCTAAAGCTGATGCAAAAAAGTATGGAATGAGTTTAGATGACTATAAAGATAAGTTAGTTTATTTTGCTTCTGAAGAAGAAATAGGCGATCCAACAAAAGCAAAAAAGGCATCAGATTTTGCGATGTTGGAAAATCACTTAAATAGCTTGAGTGAAGATAAAAAAAATAGATTAAAAGAAGCTCCTAATTATTTTTATGAAGTTACTTTTGATAAACCGGGCGGATTAGTATTACCACTTATAGTTGAGTTAACATATGAAGATGGTAAAAAAGAACGCAAACAGTTTCCTGCAGAGATTTGGAGTAAACACGATAATGAAGTGAAAAGAGTTTTTGCTACAGCAAAACAGATTACAAATATTGTAGTTGATCCTGATCTAGAAACTGCCGATATTGATATGACTAACAACAGTTGGCCAAAGAAAACTGAAGATAATCAATTTGACAAATTCAAAAAGAAATTAAAAGATTAGTTAGTTATTTTTTAATATTGACACAAATTCAAACTCCCTAGTAAATTTTACTTAGGGAGTTTTTTTTATTAAACTTTTTCTAAAAAACCGATAATATTTTTTTCAATACGTTGTAATATACTTGAAGTATCAGATTTCATAAATTTTTCTCCGGTTATATTTTCGTACAATTCAATATAACGTTCTGAAATTTCTATAACTTTTTCATCCGTCATTTCAGGCACTTGCTCACCTTCCTTACCTTGAAAATTATTAGAGATCAACCATTGACGTACAAACTCTTTAGATAACTGTTTCTGTGCTTCATCTTTATCTTGATGTTCTTGATAACCTTCAGCATAAAAATAACGTGACGAATCTGGTGTATGAATTTCGTCAATTAATACAATTTTACCATCCTTGGTCTTTCCAAATTCATATTTAGTGTCAACTAATATCAATCCGCGAGAATTGGCAATTTCAGTTCCTCTTTTGAATAAAGCTTGTGTAAATTTCTTTAATATTTTATAATCTGCTTCAGAAACTATCTCTTTAGATATGATATCTTCTCGAGAAATATCTTCATCATGGTCTCCCATTTCTGCCTTCGTTGCTGGTGTTATAATTGGTTGAGGGAATTTATCATTTTCACGCATTCCATCTGGCATTGCAACTCCGCAAATCATCCTTTTTCCTGCTTTGTATTCGCGCCAGGCATGCCCAGACAAATATCCTCTAATCACCATTTCAACTTTAAAAGGTATACATAAGTGACCCACTGCAGCATTTGGGTCAGGGGTAGCAATAATCCAATTGGGAACGATATCAGCCGTTGCTTCCATCATTTTTGTAGCAATTTGGTTTAAAATTTGCCCCTTAAACGGAATTTGTTTCGGCAACACTACATCAAAAGCAGAAAGCCTATCAGTAGCAACCATAACTAACAGCTCATCATTAATATTATAAACTTCACGTACTTTACCTCTATAAATCGATTTTTGATTTGGGAAATTAAAATTAGTATGGTTAATTGTACTCATTTATAAATGTATAATCATTTTTTTTAATTTAAAATACGACTGCAAACTGTTACTGCAAACTGCCTACTTTTTACTCCGTTTCAATACTCTTAAATGCAGTAATGATCTCCCTAACTAGTTTATGACGAATTACATCTTTATCATCTAAATACACCATGGCTATTCCGTTGATGTCTTTTAATGCCAATAAAGCTTCTTTTAAGCCCGAAACCTGTTTTCTTGGTAAATCTATCTGACCAGGATCGCCATTAATAATGAATTTTGCACTTTTACCCATTCGTGTCAAAAACATTTTCATCTGACCATGTGTTGTATTTTGTGCTTCATCTAAAATTACAAAAGCATTATCTAATGTTCTACCACGCATAAATGCCAAAGGTGCAATTTGTATAATACCACTTTCTATATACGAATCTAATTTTTCATGTGGAATCATATCTCGTAAAGCATCATATAAAGGTTGCATATACGGATCTAATTTTTCTTTTAAATCACCTGGTAAAAAACCTAAATTCTCACCCGCTTCTACAGCTGGTCTTGTTAAAATAATACGTCGAACTTCTTTATTTTTCAACGCTTTAACCGCCAACGCCACAGCAGTATAAGTTTTACCCGTACCTGCAGGACCAACAGCAAAAAGCATATCATTTGTACGCATAAATGCGACCATTTTTCGCTGATTAGCAGTTTGCGCTTTAATTAATCTGCCACTAACCCCATGCACTAAAACTTCATCAGTACTTTTTGATGTTTTCTCTTCATTATCATTTTCAGTAAGTAAACGCTCAATACTGTTTTCATCTAACTTATTATATCTGTTAAAATGATTTACCAACATCTCAAGGCGTTTCTCAAACTCGTCAAGTAAGTCTTGTTCTCCAAAGATTTTAATTTTATTACCTCTAGCTACAACTTTAATTTTAGGAAAGTATTTTTTAAGTTGTTCTATATTACTGTTTTGAGTACCAAAAAAGTCTTTAGGGTTTATCTCTGTTAATTCAATAATTCTCTCGTTCAAATGTCAACTGTTTTATATTAAAATTAGATTTTTATTTTCAAAAACACTATTAAAAATAGGTCAAATAAACTTACCTAGTAATTTTTTTTCATATTAAGATATCAGAATCGTTTAATCTATTTAAAACGAAAAAAATTATGTAGGTTTGTATACAAATTTAGCGATTAATTTAGTAATTAAACTTTCTCCTTTTCAATAAGTAATTAACAAATGTCTTTAATAACTTTAACTACTGATTTTGGAACCAAAGACCATTTTGTTGGCGCTGTGAAAGGAGCAATTTATTCTGAATTAAATGATGCCAGAATTGTTGATATCTCTCATCACATCTCTCCATTTCATATTACCGAAACAGCATATATATTAAAAAACGCTTATCAAAATTTTCCAAAAGGAAGCATTCATATTATTGGTGTAGATTCTGAATTTAGTGTTGAAAATAAACATATTGCCCTTTTATTAGACGAACATTATTTTATTTGTCCCGATAACGGAATCATTTCAATGATCGCTTCAGAAATTAAACCGGAAAAAATAGTTGAGATAACCATACACAATGCTATTATAAGTAGTTTTAACGTACTAGATGTATTTGTTAAAGTTGCTTGTCATATAGCTAGAGGCGGCACTTTAGAGGTTATAGGTAAAGAAATTCCGGCTTATAAGCAATTAAATGAAGTTCACCCTAATATAAATGATGAAAAAAATAAAATTATTGGTAGTGTTATTTACATAGATAATTACGGAAATGTAATTAGTAATATCTCTAAAAAGCTATTCCAAGAAATTGGTAAAGGAAGATCATATGAAGTTATTGCCAGAAGCAATACATATACCAGTATTTTTCAAAAATATAATGAAGTAGTCAATTATAATACGCCAATAGAGAACAGACAAGTTGATGGTAAAAGTTTAGCGCTTTTTAATTCGGCTAATTATTTAGAAATTGCTATTTACAAAAGTAATTTAAAAACAGTTGGTGGTGCTTCTACACTTTTAGGATTAGATTATAGAGATACTGTAACGGTTAGGTTTGAATAATATGCTGGTACGAATCGTAAAAATGAGTTTTAAAAGTGATAAAATTGATGATTTTTTAGTCAATTTTAATGACAATAAAGGAAAGATTAGAAATACAAAAGGTTGTAGTTTTTTAGAATTATATAGAGATAAAACAAATCGAAATATATTTTTTACTTATAGTTATTGGGAAACGACACATGATCTAGAAAATTATAGAAACTCTGATCTTTTTAAAAACGTTTGGGCAAAGACCAAAGTATTATTTAATGATAAACCAGAAGCTTGGAGTGTGGATAAAATAAGTACTGAGTAAACAGTTGGCAGTGGCAGTTTAGATTACACGAATAAATAAACAATTTTTACATGTTTGCAATATTAAAAAAAGAACTCAATTCATTTTTTGCCTCACCCATAGGCTATTTGGTTATTGCTGTATTTTTGGTAATTAACGGATTATATTTATGGGTGTTTAAAGGTGATTTTAATATATTAAATGCCGGATTTGCTGATTTGAACAGCTTCTTTTTTATCGCACCATGGTTCTTTTTATTTTTAATACCCGCAATAACCATGCGTAGTTTTTCTGATGAGTTTAGATTAGGAACCATCGAATTATTAAAAACAAAACCATTGACAGACTGGCAAATTGTGTTGGGTAAATATGCCGGAGCTCTAATGTTAATAATTATCACCTTATTACCAACCTTAATCTATGTATATAGTATTGTGCAATTAGGACTTCCTACCGGTAATTTAGATATAGGTAGCACTATTGGATCATATATTGGTTTATTATTTTTAGCTAGTGCATATACGGCTGTTGGTCTGTTTACTTCAACACTTTCTAACAATCAAATTGTAGCCTTTATATTATCAGTTCTTATTTCGTTCTTTTTATTTTATGGCTTCGAAGCGCTGGCAGATCTAGCAAGTTCAGAAATCTTGAGGGACTTCGGAATGAATGAACATTTTAAAAGTATAAGCAGGGGTGTTATT
>Ga0209633_10002302_pt1 | contig 18611 bp, 16 predicted proteins | sample Cruoilmetagenom1_FD_187290 | JGI IMG/M metagenome (GOLD analysis project Ga0209633, IMG submission 187290) | Oil polluted marine microbial communities from Coal Oil Point, Santa Barbara, California, USA - Sample 1 (SPAdes) (version 2) | ecosystem: Environmental > Aquatic > Marine > Oil seeps ... | reverse complement strand
GAGGTTCTATTGGAGGTAGCAATTATGTGGGTTATTTTCACGGTGCAGCGGATAATGCAGGCGGAGGAGGATTTGGGACTATTGCCGGTAGTAATTTTGGACTAAGGGTAGTAATGAATTCTAAAGGAGTTTCTGGTGGTACATACGGTATATATCAAACTGGTGATAATCAAACTGAAAATTACTTTCAAAATACAGTTGGCATCAATACAACTAGTGGTGCTGGCGTTTTAAATGTTAACGGTGTTGCTGCTAAAACAGGTGGTGGTACATGGACGGTATTATCAGATGCTCGCTCTAAAGAAAATATAACGAATTATAATAAAGGTTTAAGCGAACTGCTACAATTAAGACCAGTGAGTTTTAACTATAAAAAATCGTTCGGATTTGGTTCTGAAACTCATATCGGTTTTATTGCTCAAGAAGTAGAAATGGTAGTACCAACAATGGTTACTGAAGCTGATATGCATGGAATCAAAGATTTTAAGCAGGTTGATGCTAATGAAGTAACATTTATGTTAATCAATGCTGTTAAAGAACTGAAAAGTGAGAATAAAACATTGAAAACCGAGAATAATTCAATGAAAGAACGTTTGGAAGTATTAGAACAAGCTATTTTGAAATTACAAAAAAATTAAAGTAATGTTTAAAAAGAAAAGTCTATTTAGTATTATCGTTTTTTGTGGTATTCAGGCAACAATGGCTCAAACTGCATTTCATAATTTTGGAGATATTCAGATACATGATCAAGGACAAATAGGGTTTCATACTGATCTAATTAATGATGGTACTTTTGATACCAATTTAGGATTAGCCGGTTTTTATGGAGATCAGCAATTAAATGTATCGGGTTTGGAAATTGCTGAATTCTATAATGCAGAAATTGATGTTCCCAATGGTTTAAATTTACAAACTTCTTTAGGCGTTTATAATAACGTCGACTTTATTAGTGGTAAAGTTTTTACTCCTAGAAACAACATTGACATATCACTAGAATTTCTACAAGCAAGTTATTCAGGTGAGACTGATAGTGAACATGTAGATGGCTATGCCGGGTTGTTTGGAAATATAGAGTTTACATTTCCTTTAGGAGACGCAAACAAATTAAGACCCTTATCAATATCAAAACCAAATGCTATAACATCATTTAAAAGTGCTTATTTTTTTGAAGACCCAAATAGCCCTACAACATTTGCATCAGTTTTTGATACCAATAGTTTTGTACCTATTCTTTCTAAAGTGAATGATAAAGAGTTTTGGGATTTAAATGGAGACCAAGAAGTGGAAGTTACACTTACGTGGGATACTGATAGTGATATTGCAAATTTAACTAATGATATTGATTTCTTACATGTGGTTGGATGGAATGCCACTACCCTACGATGGGAAAGTTTAGGGAAAAATGATGTCTCTGGTGATATTGATAATGGTTCAATTACCTCCCTATCGTTTATACCAGATAATTACGTGGCCTTAACTATAGGAACGGAACCTACAGGAAATGAATTTACAATTAATACAGGTTTCTCTCCAAATGGAGATGGTTTAAATGATACCTTTGAAATTACCGGATTAGATCTAAGTCAAGAGAATAAAATACAAATTTTTGATCGCTGGGGAAGTGTTATTTACATTAAAGATAATTATGACAATTCTTGGGGTGGCATTGCTGAAAATGACTTAACTATTGATGAAGGAACATTAGTACCAGTAGGAACTTATTATTACTTTATTAAAATTAAAGATAAAATAACTTTAGAATATAAAGTCTATAAAGGCTGGGTATATATTAATTACTAAACTTGTGTGGTTTTTGGAGTAGTAGGATTATAACCAAAATCTGCATCGGGCAGTTCAATGCCTAACTTAGAAATGATGTAGCCTATGCTTGCAAAATGATGAATGGCATGACTGTGTGCCTGAATTAGAGCTGAGGCCAATGTGTAATTAGTGGTAATTCTACCTAAACCTAAATCGTCCGTAACCTCTACCATTTGATTAAAATCACTTCCTTTTAAGGCATTTAATTGTTGTAAAATTTCTTCAAAATATGCCAAGCCAAAAGCGGTTTTTTGTTCAGCCAATTCGTTTCGTTTTCTTGCAGATAAATCAACTTCCTTAGACTCTAGACCACAAAAAATACAATCAAAAACATCTAAAATATGTCTCATATGACCACCAATACTAGAATGGTAAGGTTCCATGGTTGTATCGCTATATTGAACATCGGTAATAGAATTTAATAATTTAATACCTCTTTTCAGATTATACTCAATAGCTTCAATCATATTTACAATATTATAAATTTAAGGCTTAGTCGCAAATATAATAATTTATTTACATTAATATATGAATAGATTTATATAACTATGAACACAATTGCTTAAACCTTTATAATTCTTTAGGATCTAATTACTTGAATAGCCGTAACAATAGCCAAAACTATAAATAAAACACTTAAAATATAATTTATATTTTTAGCAATAAATTGTGCTTTTTTCGCAATAATCTCTGCAAAAAAAGCATATAATACAAACAATGAGAATGCACCTAAAACTGCACCTACAACAAAAATTGTTGAAAATGGTTGAGTAATGGTCATCCATCCTTTACTTTCGGCTAATGTTGCCATGGCCAAATAAAATGGAATAGCCAACATATTTAACGAAGACATTCCTAATCCTATTAAATAGGTATTTCCCTTTCTATCTTTGCCTTCAGCTTTAAATTTTTTTCTTGCCTGTATAAAAAAGAAAATTGACAATCCTAAAAGTACAAAAATTGCCGTGGTTTTTAATTGGGTTATCACTTCTGGATGAGCCACCAAATATTTGGCAAAAGTAACTGCAATAAAACCCTGGATAAAAACCACAGAAGCTGCACCGGCTGCAAACTGAATACCTGCTTTCCTTCCTTTTTCAATACTTGTTCTTGCAGCTGTCATATTTAACATAGACGGTGCTAATAAGCCAACAAATGCTGACAAAAACCCAATAATTAAAGGCATTATATAATTCATTTTACAATTTTAAGGATATACAAAAAAAGCTATTTTTAACAGAAACAAATGCAATAAATGTTACCGTAAAAAATTTGGCATGTTATTTGAAAAGTATTAAATATACATAAAACTAAATTGTTTTAAAATTGAAAAAGAAGGAGATAAATGAAGAAAAATCTCGTTATCCATAAGATGCGGGATTTTTTATTTTAAATATTTATTTAACAATACATTTACTTCTTCAGAAATATTCAATCTATAAATTATCAATACATAAATTATTGAAACCAATAAGCTTTTTACAATAATATTCAATAAAGGATAAAATGGAAACTCAACAAAATAAAATGCAAAAAATAATACTGAAATTACGATAAGAATAATTAAAGTTTTTTTAGTAAATGGTTGCATTTTTAATTTTTGTTGTACATAAACAAGTTTAAAAGTACTAAACAATAAGACCACAATTAAAGTGGCTAAAGCAGCACCATCTATCCCAATTAATTGGATTAACCATCTATTTAAAAGGACTACGCTAACAGCCATGGCTAACGAAAAATAAAAGAACACTCTATAAAACCTAGAATTTGTTAAAATAGCACCATTAGTACCAAGGGCTAATTTATACAATTCAGCAATAGAAATCATCAATACGATCATCCCTCCTACTGCATATTCAGGTTTGTTGATAAACGCATATAAATTTTTTACATTTAAATTGATCAATAGAAACAATAATCCACCAGCAATTAATAGCGTTATAGAACTTTTTTTATACAGTTTATCAACTTCTTCAAGGTTGTTATTATTAAGTTCTTTTGCTGTAATCGGGTTTATTATTTGTTGCATCGCCCTTGATGGGATAGCAACAACAGAGGCAATATAAATTCCTACAGAATAATAAGCAACCTCTGCAATTTTTTGCAATTGCGGAATCATAAATTTATCAATATCCAATAAAATACTACTGGCCGAGCCTGCCAAAATAATATAAAAAGAATAGGATATAATTTCTTTTATATTCGCCGGTATTTTAAATATTAATTGTGGTCTATATAGACTAAAGGCATAGACCATCATAATCAACATCCTGATGCCATAAACTATAACTATTGCATAAATAAATTGAACATCTGTTATCCATTGCAAATACACCGCTATCAATAAAAAAGTAGTACAGATTCTTGAGAATATTTCTTTTATAAAATTTCCAATAACAGATTGAAATTGTACTTTGCTAAAGGCATAGAACACTTCAAAATATCCCATAAAAATAGCAACTAAAAAAATTAAGTATGTATAAGATTTTATGATACCATTCTCTCTAGACACCCATGTTGCAATAGTCTCATAAGTTAAAGCACCTATTACAGCTAAAGGAATAATGATGAGTAAAGGCAAAAATAATGAAGTGGTTAAAAATTGGTCTTGCTCTATTTTCGTACGGTAAGACGTAAAAAATTTAATAATGGTAAATTGCATTCCAAACACCAATAATGGAAGTAAAATATTTGCTGAAGATAATAAAAAGGTATTCAGCCCATAATAATCTTCATGCAAAAAATGTGTATATAAAAACAAAACATTAATACCACCAATAGCAAAGCCTAAAAAAAGGATAATCGTATTTGTAAAAGATTGTTTTAAAACAATTCCCATTAATTATACTGTTTGGTGAATTAATTTTTTTGTTAAATAATTAAATCTAAGATACAACAATATTGCAGATGCTGTAAGACCTGCCAAAAGGCCAATCCAAATGCCAACACTTCCATACATTTCTGGTTTTCCTAAAAAATAACAAATTGGAAAACCGATCATCCAATAAGCGATGAAAGTTATTAATGTTGGTATTTTTACATCTTGCAAACCTCTTAAAGCACCTAAGACTGCGACTTGCAATCCGTCAGAAATTTGAAAAACTGCGGATACCAACAATAGTTTAGCCGCAATGCTAATCACTTCAAAATTATCTACTTGATTTAATAAATCGTGCTCATCAACATAAATTCTAGGCAATTCTTGATGGAAAATAGTAAAAAACAGGGCAAAAATTATATCAAGAAAAAAAGTCAATAAGAAAATAGAAAAAGCAATACGGCGTAATTCTTTAAAATTTTGCAATCCTTTTTGATTTCCAACCCTAATCATAGCGGTTACACTTAATCCCATAGCAACCATAAAGGTCATTGAAGATAAATTAAGAGCTATTTGATTAGCCGCTTGTGGATTTTTACCCAAAACACCACTCAACCATATGGCTGCCGTAAATATGGCCACCTCAAACAACATTTGCAAGGCTGATGGAAAACCAAGATCAATAATTTTTTTAAGAATGCTTTTTTTTATGTTAGCCAAGCTAAAACGTTCTAAATATGGTTTAAATTTCTCTTTAGACTTTAGTAATGCCCATATAAAAATTAACATGACAATTCTTGATGCCAAGGTACCAATGGCGGCACCGATAATGCCCATTTCTGGAAACCCTAATTTACCAAAAATCAAAATATAATTTAAAACTACATTTATCAAATTCGCCAGGATAGTAGCCCACATGGCATATTTGGTTTGTGATAATCCATCAGAAAATTGTTTAAAACCTTGAAACATTATTAAAGGCACTAAAGAAAACGCCACTAGACTTAAATAAGGCATCGCTAATGTAACCACCTCAAACGGTTGATTCATGCTATACATTAAAGGCTTTATCGCTAAAATCATTAAAAATAAAACAACTCCAAGAATTGTACATAAAAAGATACCATGGTTAAAAGCTTGCTTACCTTTTTCAATATTCTTTTCTCCATCGGCTTCGGCAACCAATGGGGTAATTGCTGTTGAAAAACCTATTCCTAAACTCATGGCAATAAAAACAAAACTATTGCCTAAAGATACAGCTGCCAATTCTGCAGTTCCCAACTGACCCACCATAATATTATCTACAAACCCAACTAACGTATGCCCTATCATACCTAGCATCACCGGATAAGCCAATTTTAAATTATAGCGAAATTCTGAAGTATATGCTTTTAAGGTCAATGGTTTTGGAATATTTTTTTAAGGAAGTAAAGGTAACAGATTTGAAATTTATAACAAGGTGATAATTATCAAAGGTTGACATTTATCATGTTTTTTGCAATATATAACTTATAACTTTGAGAATAATATAATTACATGTTAATAATCATATAAATCGTTATTAAAATGGCAAAAGTAAAAGGAGCTATCGTTGTTGATACGGAAACATGCAAAGGTTGTGAATTATGTATACCTGTTTGCCAAGAAAATGCCTTAAGCATGTCTAAAAATGTTAATCGTAAAGGTTATCATTACGCTTATATGAGCCATCCTGAGGCATGCAACGGCTGTACAAATTGTGCTTTGGTCTGTCCTGACAGAGCAATAACTGTTTACAGAGTAAAAGTAACTGAATAATAAAATAATCATTATTATAATGTCAGAATTAAGATTAATGAAGGGAAATGAAGCCTTAGCTGAAGGTGCTATTAGAGCTGGAGCAGACGCCTACTTTGGTTATCCTATTACCCCGCAATCAGAAGTAATAGAATATTTAATGACTGAACGTCCTGAAAAACGAACGGGAATGATTGTGTTGCAAGCCGAAAGTGAAATAGCAGCAATCAACATGGTTTACGGAGCTGCAAGTACTGGCAAAAAAGTAATGACTTCATCCTCTAGCCCTGGCATATCTCTGAAGTTAGAAGGTATATCATATTTGGCTGGAGCAGAATTACCTGCGGTAATAGTTAATGTAGTTCGCGGTGGCCCCGGATTAGGAACCATTCAACCGTCACAAGCAGATTATTTTCAATCCGTTAAAGGTGGAGGTCATGGAGATTATAAATTATATGTATTGGCTCCTGCTTCTGTACAAGAAATGTCTGATTTTGTGGAAGATGCATTTGATATAGCATTTAAATACCGTGCACCAGTTTTAATACTTTCTGATGGCTTAATAGGTCAAATGATGGAAAAAGTTATGTTAAAAGATCAAAAAGAACGCTTAACCGATAAAGAAATTATTAAAAGATATGATAGATGGGCTGTGACTGGTAAAACTAACAGAAAACGTAATATCATTACATCACTTGATTTAGAATCTGAGAAAATGGAAGCTCGAGTACATCGATTAATGAAAAAGTATGAGCAAATGGAAAAAGAAGATCTTCGATTTGAGAAAATTGAATGCGATGATGCTGAATATTTATTTGTTGCTTATGGATCTAGTGCACGTATATCTCAAAAAGCGGTACAACTAGCAAGAATGAAAGGTATAAAAGCTGGACTATTGAGACCAATAACCTTATTCCCCTACCCCAAAAAAGTACTTTTCGAATTAGCAAATCAGGTAAAAGGAATTTTAAGTGTAGAATTAAATGCCGGTCAGATGGTAGAAGATGTTAGATTAGCTGTTGAGCATAAAGTACCTGTTGAACACTTTGGAAGAACTGGAGGCATTATACATACGCCCGAAGAAGTATTAGAAGCTTTAGAACAAAAAATAATAAAAAATGGAAGTATTAGACATCATAAAGCCAGAGCATCAAGTATTCTGTAAAACTAAATTGATGACAGATACAGCTCTGTCTTATTGTCCCGGTTGTGGACATGGTACTGCACATAACTTAACTATGGAAGTGGTTGATGAACTTGGTATTGTTGAAGATACTATTGGTGTAGCACCAGTTGGATGTTCTGTCTTAGCATACGACTTTATGAATATTGATATGACACAGGCAGCCCATGGACGCGCTCCAGCCTTAGCCACCGCAATTTCAAGATTATGGCCTAAGAAATACGTATTTACTTATCAAGGTGATGGTGATTTAGCAGCAATTGGAACGGCAGAAACAATACATGCCTGTAATAGAGGTGAAAATATTGTTATTATTTTTGTAAATAATGGTATTTATGGTATGACAGGAGGTCAAATGGCTCCTACTACCTTACCAGGCATGAAAACTTCTACCTCACCATATGGTAGAGAAATTGAGACCATGGGGTCTCCTTTAAAAATGACAGAATTAGTAGCCAATCTTCCCGGCACTTACTATGTAACCAGGCAATCTGTACATACACATAAAAATGTGCGTAAAGCCAAAAAGGCAATTAAAAAGGCTTTTGAAAATATACGATTAAAAAAAGGAGTCTCTTTTGTAGAAATTGTATCCAATTGTAATTCTGGTTGGAAAATGAATCCTTTGGAATCTAACCAATGGATGGAAGAAAATATGTTTCCCTATTTTCCCCTTGGAGATATAAAAGTAGCCGGAAAACTAAAATAAGCAATCATGACAGAAGAAATTATTATAGCAGGATTTGGTGGTCAAGGTGTATTATCAATGGGAAAAATATTAGCTTATTCAGGAATAATGCAAGACAAAGAAGTGAGCTGGATGCCATCTTATGGCCCGGAAATGCGAGGAGGAACTGCAAATGTAACCGTTATTCTAAGCGATGATAGAATTAGTTCGCCTTATTTAAAAGTTTACGATACCGCCATTATTTTAAACCAACAATCAATGGATAAATTTGAGGAAACTGTAAAGCACGGAGGAATTCTCATATATGATCCCAATGGAATTTCTCATCATCCTACAAGAAAAGATATTAAAATTTATCAAATTAAGGGTACAAAGCTAGCGACAGAAATGGGAAATAAAAAAATATTTAATATGGTAGTTTTGGGTGCATTCTTAAAAATTAAACCAATTGTTAAGCATGAAAATATTATTAAAGGCCTAAAAAAATCATTGTCGGAACGTTACCATCATCTAATACCTCTAAATATAGAAGCCATTACTATGGGAATGAATTCTGTAACCCCTATTAATAATGAACAATATGTTTAGGTCCTTACTATGATTTTTCAAAAAGAATAGGATTAAGAGGAGAATTAATTACTGCTCCAATTTTTGCCCCTGGACACCAAGACTCCCAATCCGTTTTTTGGGCATCATTTTTAGGCTCTTCCAGTAGCATGTCCCTATCCATATAAATAATGGTCATAACAGCTCTAGTTACATCTGTATTGTTTGCACCCGCCCTATGAAATATCCAACCTGAGTGAAAACTCACTTCACCAATATCAAATGGTTCAATAACATGCTTAAAATCGTTAATTTTTAATTTCTTTTTTATTATAACTTCACTTTCATCACTAATTGATAATTCTCTACCAGATATAATTTTATGGCTTCCTGCACTAAACTCGAGTGGTCCCATTTCTAAAGGTGTTGCTTGTAAGGGTATCCAAACCGTAATCGTTCTATCTGTAGCCAAAGGCCAATAATATTGGTCTGCGTGCCAAGGGGTAATACCTCCTTTTGCCTCTTTAAAAAGAGCCTGATCATGATAGAGTCTTACACCATCAACTTGCAAAAGGTCAGTGGCAATTTTGGCCAACCTTTTACTCAATATTAAGGCTTTAATTTTATCATCTTCTAACCATAGATTAAATAATTGTAAAAACGCTTTACCGTAAGTGTCTTTATCTTCAAGACGAAGATCTTTCTTATTCAATTCATTAACCTTCTTTGAAATTATTGTATTAAAATACTGTATTGATTCAGGTGACAAAACATTTTTTAATTTTATGAAAGAATTTTCTTTAAAAAAATCAATTTGGTCATCAGTTAACTGATAATCTTTATTAAGGGAGTCTTCTGTCTCTATCATAATTACGTTATTATTAGGTTAATTTAATATAGAAGGTAATTCTTAAAACACCTGACATATAAACTAATTAGTAAAATTAAACAAATTTTAAACAAATCAAAATTAAGATGTTATACTAAATTCCAATTCTTTAAGTTATATATAGGATAAATATGAGTTCAGCTAATTAACCTTATCATGAAATCAAATTTTATAAAATACAGTTTGACCTTTCTTCTATTAATTGTAACTAATTCATGTTCTGAAGATATTAATGAAGAATTGCTAATATTTGAATCTGGAATTACCAATGATATATTTGATTTGGTAAATGAGTATAGATCGAATAATGGATTGCAAAAGTTAACCAGAAATGCTACCGCCGACAAATTAGCAACAGAACATACAGAGTACATGATAGGTAATGATAAAATTAGTCATGATAACTTTAGTTCAAGATCTGAAAATTTAAAGGATAAAGAGAATGCTAAATCCATTAGTGAAAATGTTGCTTACGGATACACCACGGCAGAGAAAGTTGTTGCGGCTTGGTTAAATAGTTTAGAACATAGAGAAAATATAGAAGGTGATTTTACACATACCGGTGTAGCCGCCATAAAAAATTCTGAAGACACTTATTATTATACTCAAATATTTTATGAGTAACAGCAATATAATTTATTTAATAAATATATAATAAAACTAAACTTTATAAGTTATTAATAGACACAAGACGTAATCGCTAAACATCCAATAAAAATAGGTAACTGAACCCTACCGATAAAAAACCCTTTTGGAATTCCAAAAGGGTTTTTGCTTTTTACGTCAATAGAAAATTAAACTTTAATTATGATTAATTGAGATTTCCTTTTTCTCAAAAAAAACCCCTTGAAGCATACAAAACACTTTAGCGTGTAATTTAATGCATTATTCAAAGGAAAACTTGGAGTTACATAAGTGAAAATTCATAATTGAAAAAATAAAAATAATCGTGTTAATATTTGTTACATTTGCACGTAAGCATCATAAAACAACGGGCTATGGAATTTTTTTTATTTATCATTATTTTAGTATTATTAATAACACTTATTAATAAAACAAATTCAAACTATGGCAATTTAAAAAGGAGTATAGATGTACTCACAAAAAAAATGGCCGATTTAAACAGTGATGAGGTTAAAGAAAAAATTAAAGAGCCAAGTTCTATAGTATCTATAAAACAAAAACCTAATAAAACCGAATTTGAAAAGGATATTGAACCGATTGGTCCTGATATTATTTTAGAAAAAAATATTGTTGAAAAAACATTAACACCCATAGAAGATACTAAACCTACTCCAAAATTAGTAACTACCAATGATAAAATTCTTGATGTAAATCAAAAAAATCTAACTGAGCAAGTTGATAAACCTAAAATCTTAACGCCTCCCAGAAAATCTTATTGGGAAAAATTCAAAGATAAAAATCCCGATTTAGAAAAGTTTATTGGAGAAAATTTGATCAATAAAATAGGGATATTAATCCTTGTTTTAGGCATTAGTTATTTTGTAAAATTCGCCATAGATAAGAATTGGATAAATGAACCAGCCAGAATTGGTATTGGCATTCTAGCTGGAGCTTTAGTTATGGGTATAGCACATAAATTACGTAAAAATTACGGTGCTTTTAGCTCAGTATTAGTGGCAGGTGCCATTGCTATTTTTTACTTTACTATAGGGATTGCTTTTCATGACTATCAATTATTTAACCAGACTGTTGCATTCGCCATAATGGTTATTATTACTGTATTTAGTAGTTTAATATCATTATCATATAATAGAATGGAATTGGCAATATTATCGTTAATTGGAGGTTTTGCAGTTCCATTTATGGTAAGTACCGGTACAGGAAATTATATAGTTTTATTTACCTACATCATTATACTAAATATTGGTATACTCGGTCTGGCTTATTATAAAAAATGGAATACGGTAAATATTTTAGCTTTTGTATTTACAGTTTTATTATTTGGAGCATGGTTTTTTAATGATGTAAATAGTGACACACCACATTACTTAGGTGCATTACTCTTTGCCTTTGCCTTTTACTTTATATTTATTGTTACCAATATTATTAATAATATAAGAACTAAAGGTACTTTCTCAAATGCCCAACTAAGCATTTTAGCCATAAACACTTTTTTATTTTACGGCGTGGGTATGCTAATATTCTCCAATTATCGTCCAGAACTTAAAGGATTGTTCACTACTGGTCTAGGCTTCCTTAATTTAATATATGCTTGGTTATTGTATAAAAAATTCGGTTTAGATAAAACGGCTGTTTATTTATTAATAGGCTTGACCTTAACTTTTATTACACTGGCGATTCCTATACAATTTAAAGGAAATTATATTACACTTTTTTGGGCAGCCGAAGCTGTCTTATTAATGTGGTTATCACAAAAATCTAAAATTAAAAGTTATCGTTTTGCAGCAGTGATTGTACATGTTTTGATGGTTTTGAGTCTTATAATGGATTGGGAGCAAAAGTATAATAATGATGTAGAGGTATTGAATATAATAATAAATCCAATATTCGGAACAGGTATTTTTGCCATTATTTCTATATTTTTAGTATACTTTTTATTGAAAAATGAAAAGGAGAAACTAAAGCAATGGAGTCTCATTTTTAATCCGGTATCCTATCGGCGAAATATTTTTATTGTCGGTATTATAATTGCATATTTTGTAGGCATTTTTGAAACGGTTTATCAGGCCCTAAATTATGTAGACAATTCCACTACTGCCTTCGCTATACCTGCGGTATACCATTTACTTTTTACGGCAATACTATCATTCGTTTTGTACAAAAAGAGCACAAAGTCAGTCCATCAACTCATCAATGTAATTGCTATTTTTAATATAGTATTGTTTGTTTTAGGGTTTTCAAAATTGGCATTTATAGAGCACCTAGAATATATTAGTTCCGGTAGTTTTCAACGTATTGCTTATTACTTACATTTTATCTCATTAGTATTAATACTATATTTTGGATATCTTATATATAAAACTAATAAACAAAAAATAGTATTTGAAATTTTCAATAAAAAGATGTTTATTTGGATTACTGCTATTTTTGTCATTATAATTGCTAGCATTGAAGTAATGCTGCATGGTTTAGTAATTCTAAATGCACCTATTACTATGCAAGAATTACAAGCTCATCAACTTTACGAAACATATAATGGCGAGATTGATAATTTTAGAGCCATCATTTCTAACGATTTAATTGAGGAAACTAAGTTAAAAATAATTAAAACCGGCTTTCCAGTTTTATGGGGAATTCTTGCTTTTCTATTTTTAATATTAGGTATTAAAAAACAGATACAAATAGTTAGAATAATAGCCTTGGTGTTACTTGGTGTTACTATTGTAAAATTATTCTTATTTGATATAAACAATGTTTCTGAAACTGGTAAAATTATTGCCTTCATTTTATTGGGTGTACTGGTTTTAATTATATCATTTGTATATCAAAAAATTAAAGTATTAGTTCTTGATGATGATAAACCCAATAAAAAATGATGAAACAGATTAAATATATAATAGTTATGCTTTTTGCTAATCTAACTATGGCTCAGCAAAATACTACTGCTAAATTATCGGAAGTTCATATAGATGGTTTGCATGAAATAAATCTACCTAATGAGATACGATCATTTTCTAAAAGAAATTTGAATGATTTTAGGATATTGGATAGTTATGGAAAAGAGGTTCCATTTTTTATCCGTAAAAAAAATAAGACCACAACAACTAATGATTTTATTAAATTTGAAATAATTTCAAGAACCGTGGCTAAAGACACTAGCTCTATTATCACCTTTAAAAACCCATATAGTACATTACAAAATATGGTAATTACAGTTGCCAATTTTGCCGGTTCTAAAACCTATAGTCTATCTGGCAGTAATGATCAAAAACAATGGTTTGGATTGGTGAATAATAATAGGTTATCTAATTTACAAGATGCTAAAAAAACAAGTATTGATAAGGCTATCTCGTTTCCATTGTCCTCATATCCTTATTTAAGAATAGTATTTAACGACAAAAATTCTCAAGCTTTAAATGTTTTAAAAATTGGTGCTATTTCTAGTCAAGTTGTACATCAAGATCTACAAGAAGTTAAGATCAAATCAAAAATTATTACGGAAATTCCCGATCTAAAGAAAACTCAAATTCACATCACTTTTGAAAATTATGAGATCATTAACCATATTCTTTTTCAAATTGCGTCTCCAGAACTTTATAACCGTCAAGTCAGGTTTTATAAAATTTCATTAAGAGAGGTAAAGCATAAAACTGAACAATATCAAGAAAACTTGGCTAGGTTTAATCTTAATTCAAGTAATAATAAACTATTCAATATCTCAGAAATTTTCGAAAATGATATTTATATAGAGATTGATAACAAAGATGATGCAAATTTAACTTTTAATGAAATTGAATTCTTTCAGGAGCCATTATATATAATAGCATCATTAAAAGCAAAAGAAAATTATATTGTTAAAACCGGAGATGAAAATCTAGATGCACCTCAATATGACATTTCCTATTTTAAAAATAATATTGCTGATCATTTACCAAAAGCTGAAATTATTAATGTTGTACAAGAACAACAATTATCAAATGATATTGATGATGAATCGTTTTGGCAAAAATCATGGTTTATGTGGCTTAGTATATTACTGGCCGGGATTGCCATTTTATATTTTACCATGAGTTTAGTAAAAGATATAAAAAAGGATTAAATCATTTTATAAATAATAAACATAACTAAAACCTGAGTTCGATTAATAATAAGTATATCTTCTTACCTTAGATATATGCTTGGCTAATCTTATTACTTGATGGCTATACCCATATTCATTATCATACCATACGTAAATGACTGCTGTTTTACCATGGGGTGTAACTATGGTGGCATGACTATCAAAAATAGCCGGAGCAGAAGTACCTACAATATCTGAAGAGACCAATTCATTACTTAAAGAATATTTAATTTGCTCAACTAGATCACCTTCTAAAGCATATTTTTTCATTGCCGAATTTAAAGCAGAGATACTTGTAGTATTTTCTAAATTTAAATTTAATATGGCCAAAGAACCATTTGGTACAGGTACCCTTATGGCATTTGAAGTTAGTTTACCTTCCAATGCTGGTAATGCCTTTGCAACAGCACTACCCGCTCCTGTTTCGGTAATAACCATATTTAAAGCCGCGGATCTACCTCTACGATATTTTTTGTGCATATTATCCACTAAATTTTGATCATTGGTATAGGCATGAATCGTTTCTAGATGCCCACTTTCTACACCAAAACTATCATCAATTACCTTTAATATTGGCGTTATGGCATTCGTAGTACAAGAGGCTGCTGAAAATATATCAACCATATCCGGATTGTATTCATTATGATTAACCCCATGTACAATATTGGGTACACCTTTACCCGGAGCTGTTAATAATACTTTATCTGCACCTTTACTCAATAAATGTCTACTTAAGGCTTCCTTATCTCTAAAAGCACCGGTATTGTCAATAATCAAAGCATTATTAATACCATATTCCGTATAATCTATATCCTCAGGTGCATTTGCAGAGATCATATATACTGTAGTACCGTTGATCAGTAAAGCTTTATTTTTAATATCTGCTACTACGGTACCCGGAAATTCTCCATGTACAGAATCATTTCTCAATAATGAAGCCCTCTTTTCAAGAATTTCCTCATTAATTATACCTCGAGTAACTACGGCTCTTAACCTCATCTGCTTTCCCTTACCTGTTCTCACCATTAACTCTCTAGCCAATAACCTCCCTATTCGACCAAAACCATACAATACCACATCTTTAGGTTCAATACCATTTGTTTTTTCTGCACTTTTTAGCTTATCACTCACAAAATTTACAACATTGTCCTCATTCTCTGCCAAATGAAATTCATACACTAATTTTCCAATATCTAATTTTGCAGGTGGTAATTCTAAAGTTTGAATGGCTCTTGAAATTTCTACGGCATCAAAAATTGATATTGGTTTTTGGACAAACTCACTGGCATATTCAACTAAATTTAAAATTTCACTAACATTTCTATTGATGAGTTGGTTTCTAAAAAGTACAAGTTCTATTGAGCTATCATACCATAGATCACTTATAATTTTTATAAATTCTACAGTTGCTCTTCTTCTATCAGCTTGAAAAGCTAATTCAGATTCATAAGATTGATTTTTGGGCATTTTTACAAAATTTTGTGCAAAAGTACTATTTCAAACGTTTTCGTAAAAGTTTTATTATAAAAAAATCCTCCAGAATAACTGAAGGATATTATATTTGCTAACCTCAGGTTCTTAACCTTCGGTTATTAATTATTGACCATTAACCTGAGATATTCAACATAACCATCTTCATTTAAAATTTGCACAATAATTAGCTTTCCTTTATTCTTTCTTAAAAGATTTTCTACTTCTTGTACATCATATACTTTTTCATCAGCTATTTTTAAGATAATATCACCATTTCTTACTCCATTTCTTATAAAATCTTTATTCTTAACTTTTACAAACTGAACACCATAATTTATTCTATACTTTTCAGCATCCTTTTTAGATATTTTTTCAAGGTTACCTAATAGATATTTAGAAAAATCTAGTTTATCAATGGTTTCTTTTCCAAACTGATTACTCAATTTTACTTTGAATTGCTTTTCTTTTCCTTTTCTCAAAACAGTAACATTAACAATATCACCAGGCCGTTTGGTACTTATAAAGCCTTGCATATTAGAAAATTTATTAATTTTAATATTATCCATTTTAGTTATTATATCATTTGTTTTTAATCCTGCCGCAGCAGCTCCACCGTTTTCAGTTACTTCAGAAATTAATACTCCCTCAGTTATTTTTAAATCTAGTTCATCAATGAGATCATTATTCAACTCGGCATATTTAATGCCTAAATATGCAGTTTGAACATCTCCAAATTCTAGTAAATCGTCTATTACTTTTTTAGCGATATTCGAAGGAACGGCAAACGAATAGCCTACGTAAGAACCAGTTTGAGACGTGATAGCTGTATTAATACCCACCAATTCTCCTCTAACGTTTACCAATGCTCCACCACTATTACCAGGGTTAACAGCGGCATCTGTTTGAATAAATGATTCTATCATTCTACCACCAGAAATATTGATATTTCTGGCCTTTGCACTCACAATTCCTGCCGTAACTGTTGAAGTTAAATTAAAAGGATTTCCAACGGCCAGTACCCACTCTCCTACCTTAACATTATCAGAATTAGCAAAAGAAACAAAAGGTAATTCATTGGCATCAATTTTTACCAAAGCAATGTCTGAACTCTCGTGAGTTCCTATTACTTCAGCTGCATAAGATTTTTGATTATTGAGGGTAATTTCAATTTCTTTGGCTCCTCTGATAACATGATTATTGGTAATAATATATCCATCTGGAGAAATTATAACACCAGAACCAGTACCTATAGTTGTTTTTCCTCCTCCGTTGGCATCGGCACCGTAAAAAAATTCAATTAATGGATTAGAGCTAGAAATAGAAACATTTTTAACATGCACAACGGCATTTATTGTTTCTTCAGCCGCTTTTGTAAAATCGGTTCCCTCCGCAGCATAATTCGAGGTAGGAATATAATTAGTTTTTACAAATTTTGGTTGCGATTCTGAATCTAAATGCTCAACTTTTTGGACATTCCCTACTACATAAACATAAGAACTTATAGCAATAAAACCACCTAAAACAGAGGCAAAAACTAAACTTATAATTTTTTTCATTTTAAAATATTTAATATTAATTTGCTTAATTAACAATCAAAATTAATAGTTTATTATTATACTTTTTTGACTTTAACTATACTTTAACAGCTGATAATCCTTGAAAAAATGTTTACATTTGTACGCGTATGCGAATACCCTTTTATAAATATCAAGGAACCGGAAATGATTTTATCATTATTGATAACCGTCAATTATTATTCCGCAAAAATGACACCAAACTGATTGCTAAGTTATGTAAAAGAAAATTTGGCATAGGAGCTGATGGATTGATTCTGTTAGAACTGTCAGATTTACATGATTTTACTATGGTATATTATAATGCTGATGGTTATGAAGGAAGTATGTGTGGAAATGGTGGAAGGTGTATTGTAGCCTTTGCTAAATATTTAAATATTATTGATAACAATACTGTATTTAACGCCGTAGATGGTGTACACAAAGCTAGTATAGAAAAAGATATTGTAAGTCTTAAAATGAATGATGTTTCTTCCATTCAAGAAAATTCAGATGAATTATTCTTAGACACCGGTTCACCTCATCATATTACTTTTGTGGATAATATAGAAGAAGTAGATGTTAAGATTATAGGTAAAGAAATTAGATATGGAGCACCATATTTTGACCAAGGCACTAATGTTAATTTTGTAGAGCAAAAAGACAAAAATACGTTTAAAGTACGTACTTATGAACGTGGCGTTGAAGATGAAACTTTAAGTTGTGGTACAGGTGTAACAGCTGTGGCAATTGCATCACACAAAGCAAAAAAAACAAACACCAATAGTATTACCTTAGAAACTTTAGGAGGTAGTTTGGAAGTTTCGTTTGCTGTTGATAATAATATCTATAAAAATGTGTTCTTAAAAGGTAACACTACTTTAGTTTTTAAAGGAGAGATAAATATTTAGTTCAGAAATATACTTTAGAAATTTCTTTCTAAAATGGAGAATTTAGGATTATAATAGATAACAGGATATTATCAATGCAAGTTTTAACAGGAAATAACATTTATTTAAGAGCCTTAGAAACTGAGGATCTAGATTTTTTATTTACTGTAGAAAACGATGTAAACTTTTGGGAGGTTAGCAGTACGCAA
>Ga0209633_10002301_pt1 | contig 18613 bp, 17 predicted proteins | sample Cruoilmetagenom1_FD_187290 | JGI IMG/M metagenome (GOLD analysis project Ga0209633, IMG submission 187290) | Oil polluted marine microbial communities from Coal Oil Point, Santa Barbara, California, USA - Sample 1 (SPAdes) (version 2) | ecosystem: Environmental > Aquatic > Marine > Oil seeps ... | reverse complement strand
GGGGGAGAGGGCGGTGATGTGGTTATGATAGCACGTCGTAACATGACCTCACTGCTCGACCACAGATACCAGCAGCACTATAAAGCAAAACGTGGTGTACACGGAAAAGGCAAGGACCAGCACGGGAAAAATGCTGAAGACCTTTTCATTCCGGTTCCATTGGGAACAATGATAAAAGATTTTGAATCAGGAGCTTTTTACGGGGACCTAACCAAAGACGGGCAAACTTTAGTCATTGCAAGAGGTGGAAAAGGCGGCAGAGGAAACGCAAGATTTGTAACACCTACGAACCAAGCCCCTAAAGAAGCTGAACCCGGTACTCCTGGCCAGGAAAAAACACTCAAGCTCGAGCTGAAACTACTAGCAGATGCAGGACTGCTCGGATTTCCTAACGCTGGCAAATCAACTCTTATTTCTACAATCTCAGCAGCCAGACCAAAAATTGCCGACTACCCTTTTACAACTCTAGTACCTAATTTAGGTGTAGTGAGCTATGGTGATGGGGCAACATTTGTTGTTGCAGATATCCCAGGGATCATTGAAGGCGCACATGAAGGAGCAGGGCTTGGCATACAGTTCTTAAGACACATTGAGCGCACAAAAATATTGGTTCACCTACTAGATCTTTCACCAATTACACAGAGAGACCCAATCGAAGACTACGAGAAATTGAACCACGAGCTTATATCTTTCAGCGAACAGCTATCTAAAAGACCACAGATAGTCGCACTTAATAAAATAGATATCACAGAAGCCCGTGAAGAATTAGAAAGGCTTGAGAAACATTTTAACGATTTGGGCATTAAAACATTCCCAATCTCCTCAGCCACAGGTGAAGGGACGAAAGAACTCGTTTGGGAAGTCGCCAAACAGGTTGAGAAGTTGAAAAACGAAGAAATATTAAAGTAGAAGATATAAACTTTATAGATTAAACTTATTACATGAAGAAACTAACCGGAGTATACATTTTGTTTGCTTTACTGTTTAGTTTTAGTCTTTTAAGCTTTGCAGAAGACGCTGCAGACGCTGAAAATCCTGCGAGCTATAATAGCAATCAGATCACCCATCCCGAATGGTTCCTAAAAATCACAGACTGGTCTTATTTTGCCCCGGCAAGAGTTGCGATGTTAAGCTCAGTAAAAATAGAGAATTCTGCAAGTATCGCTTACAAAGATATAAGAGTGAGGCTACTCTTTACTACAACATCAGGTCCGGCAATAGGCCAAACAATTGCCACTACTCAAGGATTGCTTCCTGTAACGGTGCCGCCCAAAAGTGCTGATACATATCTAAAAGGCGGAGTAACAATGGGCGCAGGTAGACAAGGCTACAGAGTATCCGATATACAGATTCTTTCAGCGACACCTATTACAGAGTAAGTTTATATAGTTAACTACGGCTATAGCAACAGAAAGGAGAATATTAATGAAAGAAGTGATCAAAAGAGCTTTATTAATTAAATTTTCGATATTCGCATTATTAATTATAGCTCCCCTATCAATGGCGCAATACGGCGATCCGGGACCACCACCGGCACCGGACACTCCAAGGGCCGAGGATCCTAGGGAAATCGAGGCATATGACCCAGCTTTCGCACCCGATACTGTATTGGATGCACCGGACCCTGCTCTAGACCAGGATAGTGTAATATCAGAGCCTGAATCATTTAACATAGACCCCGGACCTGGAGGGATTGTTACTGAACCATATGATTCAAATTTGCCGCCCGGAGGAGTAGTTGCTGAACCAGATTCTATGGTTGAGCAAAGAGAACCTCTAGTTGAGGGTGATCCTTTAGTTAGACAACCTGAGGGATTGGTAGAACGAAGCGAGCCTTTAGTTGATCAACCAGATCCACTAGTAAGGCAGCCTCCAGCTCTCGTGGAGCAGCCAGACCCACTGGTGGACCAGCCTAATCCCTTGGTAGAACAACCGCCTGCGCTCGTAGAACAGCCTGAGCCTTTAGTAGAACAACCGCCTGCACTTGTGCCTCAAGGAGAACCAATCGGTGAGCATGGAGCTGAAGGAAGAGGCATTCGGTAGAAAAAATCCTAAAAACGGTTACATTCACGTAGTTATTAGAATATGAATTAATAAGGAGATATAACAATATGCTATTTGACAGAAGAATAGACTGGTCTGATTCTAAAGAAGAGGAATGGGAGTTAATCAAATCTAAAGTGGGAACTGGTCTTGAATTGCCACTTCCTGATTCAGATCGTTGGTTTAAGGCAACAATAACCGACGAGGGGATTTTAATAGAGACTGCAGAAATAAATGTAAGACCTTTATCAGTTCCCCAACCTATTACAATTGAATTTGAGGAATTTAAGAATGTTGCCGTTAATTATCATGCTTTTTTAGGCATAGACGCAAGGACTATGGGTGACACACAAGCCGTAAAGGACACTTCCCCAAACCTCAGGTTCTTCTTTATGTTGATTTACCATCTACTTTAGAAACTACATCGGCTAATAGCCCTCTATAATACCAGGTAAGGTGAGGAGTGTTTCCAACAACCTATTACAAATTAATGGCGGAATATAATAAGTGGATGGATGACAAAATATATGACGTCTGCCTGGAAATTCCCGACGAACTAAGAAGAAAAGATATGGGGGCTTTTTTCAAATCTATTCACAGCACTCTAAACCATATTTATTATGGTGATTTAGCTTGGATTGAAAGACTTCGTGACAAGAAATTCACCCCACGTAAACTTGGCGTAGATCTCTTTGATAATTTTGAAAACTTGAAGACTGCGCAAGAGGAAATGGATCATGAAATCTTGGAGTGGTCACGAACACTAACCCCGGAAGCTCTAAATGAAACTTTTGACTATGTGAGCAATGTAGAGAATTTCAAACGCACATTACCGGTATGGGTCTTAGCTACACACATGTTTAACCATCAAACCCATCATAGAGGACAAGTTGCAACATTGATAAAACAGCTTGGGTATGAACCAGGGGTGACAGATCTTCCCTGGCTTCCTTGTTTAGAAGGCTATTCTATCTCCGAAGAAAACTTTAATAAAACTTAATAGAATCTTAACCTTTTTAGAGTAGATTTAATTGAATAAATATAAGTCCCGGAGATAAACTAATGAAAACTAAATTCAATTTAATAGTAGTGGCTATATTACTCTTGGTATTATTTAGTGACAGTTCATACTCGCAAACAGAAGGGTTCAATGTAAAAACTCCTATTCAAAAAATTGCGGATTTAACTACCGAATTCTTGAAGAATATTGTCGATGAGTCGAAGAAGAATCCTAAAGAGTCTATTCCGGAAGATCTAGTTTGTAGTTCGGAATGTTTTTTGATTATTCCTGAAATAGACATAGTACAAAGCAGGGGTGACTTCACGGGAACAGGTCTTATGTCATGCAGAGCCCCCAACTCAAAGAAGTTTACCGAGCCGCTTTATTATAAAATCAACAATCTCAAATCATTTGGTGAATCTGGCGGTGGATTGGTAATATTGGCGACAAATAAAACTGGTATGAAGGCAATACTTGGAGATAACGTACATCTTAACTCCGATAACATAAGTGCAGGCCCAATTGGAACAATTGGTGATAATAAGTTGCAATCTTTTGTAGCATATGCGAAATACACAGATCAAAGCTTCTTAGGTACTGATTTATCCGGGAGCCTTTTGGAATATTCAAGTAGAGACACCTTTAATGCCTATCAGGGCACGATAGTTCCAATAGAGATACTAGTCTCGCCTCAAGATGTTCCACCAGTACTTAGAAAATTCGACTCATTGCTACTAAAGTGGTCTGAAGACTGTAAATAGAGATACTACCTATTCAAAATAGCAGGTTCCGAAGGCAGGTATTCCACCGCCTGTATCCTGCTCAGTTTCATATGAATATTGGCAGTAGCAAACCCCTATTTCACCGCAGTCATAAGATGTGCTGCACTGTTTTCCTTGCTTGCAATCTTCACAATCCCCCGATACTGGCATAATAAATATTGCAGCTCCAATTAAGAAAGCTGAAAAAAGACCTACCATCAAGATTTTCTTCATTTTGCCTCCATTAAACTAGTTAATTTCACATGACATTATTATACAGTACATAATTCAATCGAACTGCGAATTGAACCTTTGAATACTCTGATGTGTATGCTGACCAACAAAAGAGAAAAACGTCTCATCTTTACACACTCCACCTACGGGATTTAGTTTGTCGTTTAAAGTAAAACTTTTCTCATTATTTCACGTTGAAGATTAGAAGTCAATTATTGACTTTCTCGAATCTAGTCAACGTACTCTTGTCTAAAATTTATGAATGGAGTATGATAAATTACTCAGAAGGCGGAGTGAAACATTTATGTTTCAAACTTGTTTTGAGTTTATATAATAAGATTAAAGGAGATAGGATATGGTTAAAGAGATGAGAATCAATTTAAAGACTACGGCGATATTTTTATTTGCCGTTTTTATGATTAGTATTGTTACTGGCAACTCAAATATTGCTAATCCAATATACACTAATGCTTTTGCCCAGAATACAAACCCGAACATCGATCCCCAAGCAGCCGAGATTCTCCAAAATATGAGCTATTTTCTTGGAAGCAAAGATGAATACACTTTTAAAGCGGAAGTAATGTTTGACCAACTAATTACCTCAAACCGTAAGATCCAGTATTCGGCTGAAGAAAAGGTCTATTTAAAAAAGCAAGGAAATATGACTATCGAGTATGTAAGTGATTTGGGTGGTTACAAACTCTGGTTTGATGGTGGCAAGTTAACGATACTTGAACTACCTACAAACTTTTCTTCAGTAGCTACGGTGCCAGCAACTATAGACCAAGCTTTACTTAAGTTAAAGGAACAATACAATTTTACGCCCGCATTAAGTGATTTTCTTTTTATTAATACTTTTCGGGCTCTAACTGAAAAAGTAACTTCTGGAAGTTACTTTGGGTCAAGTAAGGTTCTTGGTGTCAGATGTGATCATCTGGCTTTTGTTCAACCGGATATAGATTGGCAATTATGGGTTGAGACCGGCAAACGACAAATCCCTAGAAAGTTGGTAATCACCTACAAAGAACTACCTGGACAACCACAATTCATTGCAATCCTGAAAGACTGGGTTATAGACAGACCAATTACAAACTTTGCATTTAAAGCGGATTTGCCTAAATCAAGTCAAAGCACTGACATGGCTGAAATTCTAAGCAAACCAAGAATTAATATGGGAAGTGTAAGATCTACAAGTAATAATTTCTAGTAATGGCACATAGAACAAGCCCGTTTTTACTTGATTGCTAGTACTGAAATTGTTTATTGAAAACTTAATAGGGTTGAATTAAAAGATGAAGTGCGCTGTATGAACTACAGCGCACTTTTTTTATAGTCTACTTTAAGCTAAAACAACGTTTTGTGCTTGAGGGCCTTTATCACCATCAACAACAGTGAACTCTACGCGCTGTCCCTCTTCTAGGGAACGATAGCCTGTAGCATTAATTTCACTATAATGAACAAATACGTCTTTTTCGTTTTCGCGCTCTATGAAACCAAAGCCCTTTGTAGAATTAAACCACTTTACTGTGCCAATCTCACGATCTGCCATGTTAGATTAACCTCCTTGATATATTGGGTTGTGCTAGTGGTTCAAAATCTCTTTCAGATGGTAATCTTACGGTGGACTAGAACTACTGCAAACTCTGATTGAAGATAGCATATGGGTCTTGAAGTGTCAATAAGGAAAAGATATTAAGAAATCCGCATTTGTCTGTAGGTATTTCAAAGTGGCTTATACCCATTTAATTATGCACGCTGCATACTAACGATTTCAATAGGTAACAGAAGCTGTGTTTGGGCTCTATAAATTATTTAAAAGCTTGAGGGTATGCGGTTAATAAAAAGAAGTAATTTGAGGAAGTGCGCTGTAGTTTATACAGCGCACTATTATAGTCTACTTTAAGCTAAAACAACTTTCTGTGCTTGAGGGCCTTTTTGACCATCAACAACAGTGAACTCTACGCGCTGTCCCTCTTCTAGGGAACGATAGCCCGTATCATCGATTTCACTATAGTGCACGAATACGTCTTTCTCGTCTTCACGCTCTATGAAACCAAAGCCCTTTGTAGAATTGAACCACTTTACTGTGCCAATCTCACGATCTGCCATGTTAGATTAACCTCCTTATGTATATTAGGTTGTGCTAGTGGTCCGGAATTACTTCAGAATGTTATCTTAACAGATGGTTATCTTAGGTGAAACTTGAACTACTGCAAACTCTTGAGGAAAACTATAACACATAACTTCAGAATTAACAATACACAAAAAAATAAAAAGGTTTTAAGTAGGGATATTAGAAATATTAGAAAACAAGCATAATACTATATTACATTATTAAGCTTAGATTTAAATCTCCTTCACGTGAAGTAAATGTCTTTTCCAGTTAATCAGACTATACATATTCCAATATCCCCGCCAAGCATTTATAAAGATTATATTAGGTTCAGCTAACCATTTCCAAAAAAGATATCATTCAACCATATCATTTCAAACAATAGATTAAACCTTTTTGATAGAACAAATAAAAAAATCCAGAATCCTTTCTGGTTGCAATTGCAACTAACTTAGTGAAAACAAAAAAATGGCAGCTACAAGCTGCTAAAACAGGAGGCAGTAAAATGAAAAAGTTACTTTTAGCAGGAGCATTAGTAGTAGGACTTAGTATTCCGGCATTTGCGGTCGATGGGATTCAAGGCGGATATGTTGCCACAAGTGCGGCTGATGCGCTTACAGTTCAAAAGTTGAATTCCGACAAACAGTCCAGAGGTGGGTACGTAGCCACAAGTGCAGCTGATGCACTAACAGTACAAAAACTAAGCTCTAACAAGCAGAGTAATGGTGGATATGTAGCAACTAGCGCAGGTGATTCATTTGTTGTACAGAAATTAAAGGCTTCCTCTCCAAATTCATAGAGATTTGAAGTAGGAACAAATAGAAAAAAATATTGTAGAGTTACAGAACAGATTAATTTAAATAGTTTATGGGGTCTTTTCGTATTAGAAAAACAACAATTCTAATCCGAAAAGATCTCATTTTGGTTTCTTATTAACTAAACGATAAGAACTACAAAGCAATGGGGCATTTTATTAGCGGCTAATGAAAACAGATTAAGAAATTCCATCTAATCTACATATTTCTTAATACCCCATATCTCTTTTGCATATTCTGATATGGTACGATCACTTGAGAACTTTCCTATGCGAGAAACATTTAAAATAGCTTTTTTAGTCCAGTTTGATTTATCCGCAAACTCAAGCTCGACCTTTTTTTGAGTCTCGGCATAGGATGCAAAGTCTGCAAGATGGTAATAAACATCGCCGTTATGAACTATTGATTCGTATATCCAGCTAAACAAGCCGGGTTCTTTCTGGCAAAATGCATCTGATTTAAAAGAATCCATTACCCTTTTTATATAATTATTGTTCTCATATATATGATAGGGATCGTAACTATTGGTCTTTATAAGCTCGTTTATTTCATCCGTGGTTAATCCACAGATAAAGATGTTTTCTGAACCCACTTCTTCCAGAATCTCTATGTTTGCACCGTCCAGAGTTCCTATTGTAAGCGCACCATTTAGCGCAAACTTCATATTGCTTGTTCCTGAGGCCTCTTTACCCGCAGTAGAGATATGCTGGCTAACATCGGCTGCAGGGATTATCTTTGCAGCGAGTGAAACTTTATAATCGGGCAAGAAAACAACCTTAATCTGATCATTTACCCTTTTATCTTTATTTACTATTTGAGCAAGATTATTTATAAGTTTAATAATATTCTTAGCCGCCCAATAACCGGGTGCGGCTTTTCCTGCAAACACATAAGTTTTGGGGACTTTAAGCGTCATTCCATCCTCAACTATGCAGTAGTATTGATGAATGATATGCATAACATTTAGAAGTTGACGTTTATACTCGTGGATCCGTTTTACGTGGATATCAAAGAGAGATTCCGGATTAACGCTTATATGAGTATTATCAAATATATATTGAGTGAGAGTTTCTTTATTCTTGTTTTTTATTTGCTGAAATTTATCTACAAATTCCTCACTCTCTTTGTGTTCTTCGAGAGACTGAAGCTTATAGAGGTCTGTAATCCAAGCGTCACCAATAGTGTTTGAAATGAGTCCGGCTAATTCGGGATTAACATTTAACAACCATCTTCTCTGAGTAATCCCATTAGTTTTATTATTAAACTTCTCAGGCATCATCTCAAAAAAATCTGGCACTAAATCTGTAGTTATGAGTTTGGAATGAAGAGCTGCCACGCCGTTTACCGAATGACTACCGACAATGGAGAGATGAGCCATTCTGACCTGCTTAGAATATCCTTCTTCAATAATAGACATTCTACTAACACGGTCCATATCATTTGGCCATTTTGTGTTGACCTTCTTTAGAAAGCGCTCATTAATATCATAAATAAGTTGAAGGTGTCGAGGCAGGATACGTTCAAATACTGAAAGCGGCCATCTTTCCATGGCTTCTGGAAGCAAAGTGTGATTTGTATAACCAAATGTAGATTCGGTTATGTTCCATGCCCGGTTCCAGGACAATCCGTTTTCATCAACTAATATCCTCATTAACTCTACAATAGCCAGAGCGGGATGAGTGTCGTTAAGTTGTATTGCCACTTTTGAAGCAAATTTTCCAAAGCTATTATTTTTTTTCATATAACGCCTTACGATATCCCGCATAGCGCAAGACACTAAGAAGTATTCCTGCAAGACGCGAAGCTCCTTTCCCTGATCCACAGTATCAGACGGATATAAGACCTTAGAGACAACTTCAGATGTTGTTTTTTGTTCTACTGCTTTTACATAATCCCCACTGTTAAAGATATTCATATCGAATTCATTAGACGCTCTGGCTGAGTATAGTCTCAAATAATTAACTGTATTACCGCCATAACCGACTATCGGCATGTCATAAGGGACTCCGTATAAGAATTTCCAATCTTTCCAAAATGGTCTGTAGTTTCCATTTACATCTTTTTCAATCTCAACTCTTCCGTAAAGCGGAACAATGCAAACCTCATGGCTCTTTTCAATAAGCCATGGAGATTCTTCCCTTAACCAGTAATCCGGCTGCTCTACCTGATAACCATTTATTATTTTTTGCTTAAATATGCCGAATTCATAATTAATCCCATAACCAAAACCAGGCATGCCCATTGTAGCTATAGAATCCAGAAAACAAGCAGCTAGTCTCCCTAGTCCACCATTGCCAAGAGCAGCATCTGACTCAGTTTCAATGAGATCAGAAAGTTGTATCCCAATTTTTTTCAGAGCATCTTTACAAATATCGTAAATACCAAGATTTATTAAATTGTTTGATAGTGAGCGGCCTATGAGATATTCCAATGATAGGTAGTACATACTCTTAACATTGTGGTTCTGGTAACGGTCTTCAGTCTTAAAAAGACTATCAATCATAATTTCCCTTACTGAAAGTCCAAGAGAATAAAAAATATCTTCAGAGGAAGCATCTGATATCCTTTTCCCCATAGAATACTTTAAATGCTGTACAATTCTTTCGCTCAGAGAGGTGGCTTCTCGAGCAAAATTTACATTAGTCTTAAGCATCAATATATACTCCCATTAATAATATAGGTTATACAGAATAATATTTTTTGGGAAATGGTGAGCAAGAAAAATACATCTACAACTAAAGCTTCTATACATCGTATTCGTAGACTTTTAATATTACTGGGTATAATTAGGAAGCACAACAATATTAACTTAAAAAGCTATCTTATATATGAAAACTCTAGCAAACGTAATTAATCATCCAACTTTTATAACCGACTACGATATATTTTTATTCAAGGAAGGTAATAACTACAACCTTTACAACAAATTGGGCTCTCACATGACAGAGTTAAATGGAGCAAGAGGTACTCATTTTGCAGTCTGGGCTCCTAACGCTGAATACGTCTCGGTCATAGGGGATTTTAATGGATGGGACAAGAAGTCACATCCACTAAATGTAAGATGGGATGAATCAGGAATCTGGGAAGGGTTCATACCTAACCTGGAAGAAAACACCTTATACAAATACAACATCGTATCCAAAGTTAATAATTATAAAGTGGAAAAAGGGGATCCCTTTGCTTTTAAGTGGGAAACTCCGCCAAAAAAGGCATCAATAGTTAGTGGATTAGAATATGAATGGAATGATAAGCAATGGTTAGAAGACAGAGAAAAACGAAATTCTTTAGACTCTCCCATGTCTATATATGAGTTACATATAGGCTCTTGGAGAAGAATCCCTGAACAGGGGAATAGATCATTAAATTATAGAGAATTAGCTATTGAACTTACACAATATTTAAAAGAGACAGGATTTACGCACGTGGAATTCATGCCTGTAATGGAGCATCCTTTCTATGGATCCTGGGGATACCAAATAACAGGGTATTTTGCACCAACCAGCAGATACGGCTCACCTCAAGATTTTATGTATTTAGTTGACTACTTACACCAACATGATATTGGGGTAATCCTTGATTGGGTTCCTTCCCATTTTCCCGGAGATGAATTTGGGCTTCATTTTTTTGATGGAACTCATCTCTATGAACACGAAGATAAACGAAAAGGATATCATCCAGATTGGGATAGCTACATATTCAATTATGGGAGAAATGAAGTTAAATCCTTTTTGATTAGCAGCGCGCAATTCTGGCTTGATAAGTACCATATCGATTCTTTAAGGGTTGATGCAGTTGCTTCAATGATATATCTGGATTATAGCAGGAATGCCGGTGAATGGATTCCAAATGACCAGGGTGGCAATGAAAACACAGAAGCAATAAATTTATTAAGAGAATTAAACAAATCCTCATATATTAACTACCCAGGTATTCAAACTATAGCCGAGGAATCCACTGCTTGGCCTATGGTATCTAAACCTACAGATATTGGTGGGTTAGGATTTGGAATGAAATGGAACATGGGTTGGATGAACGATACGCTTGAGTACTTCGAGAAAGATCCCATACACAGGAAGCATCATCACAATATGCTTACATTCAGCATGATTTATGCCTTTAACGAAAACTTCGTATTATCTCTGTCTCATGACGAGGTTGTATATGGAAAAGGTTCGTTGCTCAACAAGATGCCGGGAGATGAGTGGCAAAAAGGGTCTAATCTTAGAGCACTGTATGGCTATATGTTTGGGCACCCTGGTAAAAAGTTGCTCTTTATGGGTGGAGAATTTGGGCAATCAAGTGAGTGGGATCATGAGAGAAGCTTGGATTGGCATGAGTTAGAAAACCCACTAAATGCCGGCGTGAAGAAATGGGTAAGTGATATTAATAAGTTCTATAAAAATGAACCAGCATTGTATGAAATCGATTTTTCTGCCGAAGGATTTGAATGGAGAAATGCGGACGATGACGAGTCGAGTATTATAAGCTTCATAAGGAAATCCAAAACAAATTCTGATGTTATATTAGTAGTTTGCAACTTTACACCAGTTGTTAGAGATAGCTACAGAATATATGTGCCGAACTCAGGTTATTGGAAAGAATGTTTAAATAGCGATGCTCTAATCTATGGAGGAAGTGGTGTTGGAAATGTCGGAGGGGTAGAGACAATAATCAATAATAATACTGAAGGACAGGATTATATTGATATATGTCTTCCACCTTTAGGCGTACTCTTTTTTAAATATGAACCTGAAATGGCATAACATTTGCAACTCTAAATTATAAAATAATATATAGTTCCTAGAACAATATTGTGAAGGATGAATTAAAACCCTTAAAAATAATGCAGGGGAAAAACAAACCTCTTGGCGCAAGATGGGACGGCAGTGGAGTAAATTTTGCAATATACTCCAAACACGCCCAAATGGTGGAGTTGTGTCTATTTTCCAATGATGCTGAACAAAAAGAATATGCCAAGATACAAATTAATGCTAAAACCGATAATATATGGCACTGCTACATTCCTGGCATAGGACCGGGGCAGTTATATGGGTATAGAGTTCACGGACCTTATGATCCTAAGTCAGGACTTAGATTTAACCACAAAAAACTCCTCCTAGACCCATACGCAAAAGCAATCTCCGGAGAGATAAGTCTAAACGATTTTCATTATGATTATATTAAAGACAGAGCCGAATCTGGGCTTTACCCTGACCCTAGAGATAGCGCTTCGTTTATGCCAAAAAGTGTCGTTGTAGACCCCAGCTTTGATTGGGAAAACGACACTAATCCACAAGTCCCATGGTCAGATACAATAATTTATGAGCTAAACATTAAGGGATTTACTATAGAAAATCACAATATACCAGAGTCTAAAAGAGGCTCTTATTCAGGTCTATGCTCTCCCCAATCTATAGAACATATAAAATCATTAGGTATTACCACAATTGAGTTAATGCCTATTCATCATAGTGTTTCAGAGAAAAGACTTATAGACAATGGCCTAACTAATTACTGGGGTTACAACACAATCGGATTTTTTGCGCCGGATTCACGTTATTCAAGTACAGACGAAACTGGTGAACAGGTCAATGAATTCAAAAATATGATCAAGGCTTTTCACAAAGAAAATATCGAAGTTATACTCGATGTTGTATACAACCATACAGCAGAAGGAGGTAACATTGGCCCTACCCTCTCGTTTCGCGGAATAGACAACCCCTCCTACTATAGACTTGGAAATAGTGATTTAAGTCATTATGAGAACTATACTGGTACCGGCAACTCTATAAACGTAACGAACGAGTGTGCAGTTCAGTTTATTATTGACAGCCTAAGATACTGGGTCAATGAAATGCATGTTGACGGATTCAGATTTGATCTCGCCACGGTTCTAGGCAGAGGAAAGCAGGATTTCCATAGATATCACCCTTTACTTGAATCTATCTGCAATGACCCTGTATTGTCCGGTGTAAAATTAATAGCTGAGCCCTGGGATCTCGGATGGGGTGGATATCAGGCGGGGAATTTCCCAGATCCTTTTTCTGAATGGAATGATAAATATCGTAATACAGCAAGACAATTCTGGAGAGGTGATTTTGGTCAGGCAGCAAGTATGGCCTACTGTTTAAGCGGATCAAGTAATTTATATGAGCTTCGCTCTAAAGGTTCACATACAAGCATTAATTACGTCTGTTCTCACGACGGATTCACTCTTGAAGATCTTGTGTCATATAAGAATAAGCACAATCTTGATAATCTTGAAAATAATATGGACGGTACTGAAGGGAATTTCAGTTTTAACAATGGACACGAGGGATCAACCGATGATGAAACAATATTAGCTCTACGAGAAAGACAAAAACGCAATTTCCTGGCCACATTATTTCTTTCAAAAGGAATTCCAATGCTTCTAGCAGGAGACGAATTTGGAAGAACTCAAAAAGGAAATAACAACGCATACTGTCAGGACAATAGTATTTCATGGCTCAATTGGAATTGGAACAGTTCAAATAAAAGCCTATTTTATTTTACACAAAGACTTATTCAAATCAGATCAATGTACTCTGTGCTTAAAGAGGGGCAATTCTTTCATGGGCATTTTATAAACGGAGACAATTACAAGGATCTCGCATGGTATATGTCCAATGGAAAGGAATTTACTCATGAGGATTGGCAAATCTATGAGTTAAATGCATTTGCTTTAATCACCGCCCATGAAGACAAGGCTAAAACCAAAGAGAATAAGAAAATAATATTGGATAACACCTTAATGATATTACTAAACGCAACCTCTAAAACTGTTGAGTTTACCATTCCCCCCAATAATATTTCAACAAATTGGGAGGTTTTGGTTGACACTTCATCGAACAATTTCAATAAAGAAATATTGCAGTTCACCATAGGCGATAAATATAAAATGGTTGATAAATCCTTAGCTCTGTTAAAACCCGCGACAAATGAGTTATCTAAATTTTCACAAGGCATCTTGAGATGAACGAAAGAGCAAGCGGAATATTGCTGCATATTACGTCTTTACCCTCAAAGTATGGCATAGGAGATCTTGGACCATCTTCATATGAATTCGTTGATTTTCTACATGAAGCCAGACAAAAGTATTGGCAGGTCTTACCACTAAATCCCACTGAAATGACCTATGGAAATTCTCCATATAGCTGCCCTTCGGCATTTGCAGGAAACCCTCTACTAATCAGCCCTGAACTAATTATGGATGAGGGGTACTTATCAAAATCTAATATTATTGACCTGCCTGAATTTCCTAAAGATAGTGTTGATTTTGAGTTGGCTTCATCGTACAAAATTGAGTTGCTCAAAACTGCATTTGAAACGAATTTGAGAGGCATTGCTCAATATGGCGATTTTAAGAAATTTTGTCTGGAGAACAAACAGTGGCTTGATGACTACTGTTTATATATCTCAATAAAAAGCAGAACTACTTATGAAACGTGGCAGAATTTCGCTGCGGATTTACGAGATAGAAATGGCCAATCTCTAAATCACTGGTATGAGAAAGAGGAACATTTCATTCTTTATAACAAATTCCTCCAATATGTTTTTTTTAAACAATGGAACTCCTTAAAGAAATACTCCAATGACAAGGGTATACAAATAATTGGAGATATCCCCTATTACATTAATTATGACAGCTCCGATGTATGGTCAAATCAGAAAATATTCAAACTTGATGAGAATAAAAACCCGGAATTTATTGCTGGAGTACCGCCAGATTATTTCAGCGAGACCGGGCAGTTGTGGGGCAATCCTGTTTACGACTGGAGCAGACTAAAAGAAACACAATACTCATGGTGGATGAAAAGAATAGAACACAATTTATCTATGTTTGATAAGCTGAGGCTTGATCATTTCAGGGGCTTCGTATCTTATTGGGAAGTGAAAGCAGGAGAAACCACAGCACTTAATGGTAAATGGATACATCTGAATGCAAAAACCTTTTTAGACACATTATTCTCTAACTTTGATAAAACTAAATTCATCGCAGAGGATCTGGGATTAATAACCGAAGATGTAAAAGACACTATTAAACACTACAATCTCCCTGGGATGAAGATACTGTTATTCGCTTTTGGGGAAGATTTCCCCTATGGTGATTACTTGCCGTCCAACATCAACAATAACTGCGTAGTCTATACCGGGACGCATGATAATAATACAGTTTTAGGTTGGTGGAATGAAGAAGCAGGAGATATTGAGAAGAATAGAGTTAGCGAATATCTAAGAAAAGAAATAAACGAAGAGAATATAAACTGGGAACTTATAGAAGTTGCTATGAGATCTAAAGCTGACACGGTCATTATCCCAATTCAGGATATTCTAAGCTTAGGAGCTTCGGCAAGAATGAATACACCTTCAACAACAAGCGGGAACTGGGCTTGGAAACTGGAATCTTTAGACTTTTTATCGGGATTTATTGAAAAGCTCAGTGTACTCAGTAAATATAATGATAGGGGTTGATTTGGATTCAAACTATCTCTAAACCTACTCAATGAAAAGCTACTTTTTTTTATGAGTATTAGAGATCATTCACAGGGGAAATCGAATGAATGTGCTTTTTGTAGCTTCAGAAATGGAGCCCTTTGCTAAAACAGGCGGTCTTGCTGACGTTATCGGAGTTTTACCCAAACGATTAAGCGACTTAGGGCTAGATGTCAGAGTAGTAATGCCTCTTTATAAAGAAGCCGAAAGAAACCTCAGACGCCTGGGTTTTAAAGTTCAAACTATTAGGAACAAAGAAGTAATGGTACCTATAGATTGGATTTCTTACAAAGGGAAAATTAAAGAAACTAAAATTGACGGGGTTACGGTTTACTTCCTAATAAATGAAGAATTCTATGACCGTGATTTTATCTATGGCTCACCCTCAGGAGATTTTTCAGATAATGATATAAGGTTTGGCTTTTTATCTTTAGGTGCCCTCGAAATCGCCAAAGCTATGGATTTTCAACCAGACATTATTCATTGTAATGACTGGCAAACTGCATTAGTCCCAATATCCCTTAAGTGGAAGAAGCATTATCATGACGACCCTTTTTTCAAGAACACAAAAGTTGTATACACCATACACAATATTGCTTACCAAGGATTATATCAAGAAGAGCTAATCAAAAAGTTCGGTCTTCCTTCCTACATATTCAATATGGATGGACTGGAATTTTATGGGAAAGTAAGTCTTATGAAAGGTGGCATCATTTCGTCTGACTTAGTGACCACAGTAAGCCCAAGGTATGCTGAGGAAATTAAAACACCTGATTATGGCTATTGGCTGGACGGTGTCCTGAGATCTATTTCAAATCAAGATAAATTAGTAGGAATAATGAACGGACTTGATTATGATGTATGGGATCCTGAGAAAGACAACTCTATATGCATGAAATACGGTGCTGAAAATTTAGATGGAAAAATAATGAACAAGATGAAGTTGAGAAAACATCTTGGATTTAAATCTAAAGAGAACAAGCCCCTAATAGGTATTGTTTCAAGGCTTGCCGACCAGAAAGGTATAGATCTTGTAGTTAACTTTCTCGATCAAATTTTAAAATTGGATGTTGAGTTGGTTATCCTTGGAACCGGTGATAAGAACTATGAGAATATTTTAACCGAGGATATGAATCAGCATGGAGATAGTTTTTCGGCAATAATTGGATATAACGATAAAAAAGCAAGAGCAATATATGCGGGCTGCGACATGTTCTTGATGCCCTCAAGATTTGAGCCCTGCGGGCTTGGTCAATTAATGGCACTTAAATACGGAACTATCCCCATTGTAAGAGGTACGGGAGGACTGTTAGATTCCATAATCGACTATAAACGAAACCCTGAACGAGGAAATGGATTCGTATTTCATGAATTTAATGGTGAAGAAATGCTAAAAGCCATTGAGAATGCAATTTCAGTTTACAACAATCCAACTGATTGGACTCAACTTATAAGAAAAGCAATGGCAGAGAACTTTTCCTGGAAAAAAGCAGGTGAGATTTATCACAATCATTACAAAAGGTTGCTCGGTCAGTCATAGACGCTAACAGATCAAGCATATATGAAACTTACGCAAATAAATTAATTTCATTTTGAATTTGCACATATATCACAAGAGCAAATACCAGAAATCTTATTTTCAATACCTATTGATGGTTGTATATTCAGTGTTATTGTATGCATTTTTAATAAAATGAGGAACACAATATGGGAAAATACAAGACAGCGGTAAGAGACAATGTGTTGTTTTGGGTAGATGAGATAAAAACTACAGACATTCTTATCGGGATACCTTGTTACAACTGCGAAGAATCCATAAGCTATGTTATTGAACAGGTAGCAAAAGGGCTTAACACATACTTCGCTGAATACAAAACGGCAATTTTCATTAGTGATGGAGGATCTTTAGATGACACACGTGAAAATGCTTACGCTGTAGAAATACCTGAGAATGTAGGCAGAAGAGTAACCATATATAGGGGTTTGCCGGGCAAGGGCACGTCCTTCAGGGTAGTATTTGAGTTGGCTATTATGCTCAAAGCTAAGGCGATAGGGGTGTTTGATGCCGATCTCAGAAGCGTAACTCCTGAGTGGGTGAAGTTTATCATAGAGCCAATTTTAGACAGATCTGCAGGATTTGTTACCCCATATTATAGGCGACATAAATTTGACGGAACTATTACAAATCAAATTGTCTATCCTTTAACACGTGCTCTTTATGGAGTAGATGTAAGACAACCTATCGGCGGAGATTTCGGCTGCTGTCCAGAGCTCGCAGCTTTCTATGTAAAAGAGGATGTATGGGAAACTGATGTCGCAAGATTCGGTATTGATGTATGGATGACTACCTGCGCTATTAATGAAGGTTTTAAAGTGGTACAGACTTACTTAGGCGCGAAAATTCACGGAGCCAAGGATCCGGCTTCCGACTTAGGCCCTATGTTCAGGCAGGTCGTAAGCACTCTTTTCTACCTGATGGGCAAGTATGAGCATAATTGGGATCGCGAGAACCCTTTTAAAGCTATTGAAATAAAAAACAAAGTAGATGAAGAACCTGAGCTCGAAGCAGTTTCAGTGAGTATGCATGACCTGCGTGAAGAATTCATACAAGGCTTTCAGAATTTCCATCCGTTATATGAGGAAATACTTAATAGTAACAATATCACCAGACTCGACGGCATCTATGAGAGCTGGACAGCAAACGAATTTGAGGAATTTGATACAGATCTATGGAGCAGAATACTATACGATTTTGCATATACCTACCAGCAGTGGCTTAGAAACAAACGCAGACTGGTCGATATTCTAACACCACTTTACTTTGGGAGAACAAAGTCATACTGTCAGCAGGCAATGAACATGGATAGTGGAGAAGCGGAAAAAGTAGTGCAGGACCAGGCTGCTGTTTTCGAGAAGAATAAGCCTTATTTATTAAAAAGATTCGAACTTTGGGAAAAGTAACGTTTTATCTATTGGTCTGTCATTGCCAGCTCTAACATTATTACCCAATATACACCTGTAGAATAAACCTTAATTTCAACCATATTTCAATAAAATTACTCTAAACTATTTTTAAATCATTCTATTTTAAACCTTATATTTTATATAAAACCGGCAATTACTTTAATGTTAG
>Ga0209633_10002300_pt1 | contig 18613 bp, 14 predicted proteins | sample Cruoilmetagenom1_FD_187290 | JGI IMG/M metagenome (GOLD analysis project Ga0209633, IMG submission 187290) | Oil polluted marine microbial communities from Coal Oil Point, Santa Barbara, California, USA - Sample 1 (SPAdes) (version 2) | ecosystem: Environmental > Aquatic > Marine > Oil seeps ... | reverse complement strand
GCCGTTGGTCTTTAGCTTGAACAGCTCTTCCGATATGTTGTCCAGGTCCGTGGAGAGGGGTACGATCATCCGCAGGTGCCCTTCACCGGCCGGTATGCTGTCCTTCCCGTACTCATAGAGGGCGACCTCCAGCTTCGGACTCTTCCCGTTCTTCTTCGAGAGGGCAAGTTCATTCACGATCTTCCAGAGCTGGGACTTCGCCTGTTCGATCAGCCCTTCCATGCTCCCGCTGGTGTCGAGCAGGATGGCCATCTGGATCGTCTCCTCCCCATGACTCGTTGCCGGAGACAACACCGGCAGTACCATGATGATAAAGACCAACGATAGTATTTTTGTCCATCTATTCATAACCTACCTCCTTATTGGATAATTACTAAACCTTATGGAACCACAGGTCCCAGAGTACCGGGACACACAGATAAGCACGGTCTTGAATTCCGCGTCTCACCCCTTTAGACAAGTGATCGGCGAAAAAGTTCCCACTTTATTACGTAATGCAAGAAACTTAATAAATGACCGATATCCTATATGTTATCATAAAGTTAAAGCAGCATCTGAGGATGTGTATGGAGAAGATGGCCTAATTTAATCATCGAACCAGGGCCGAGTCAAGGGATGGTGAGAAAAATGCGGGGAAACAGTTTAAATAGGGAGCAGCATTTAATCCACAGGGTATCCGTGATCGTGCATCCAGCATCACCTGTACTGTTCAGGTTATCGATGCATTTCTCGAATGGGCGAAACTGAGTAAGTTACGCAGGAAGAAATAATCATAAGACAACGGACCGATACCGACGCCCATCTCGCGACCCGATGTGCCGCGTCGGTCCACCAGAGTTTTCATATTGACAGAAAATAGATCTTAACTCATAATGGACCAAGAAATAGCGAGGCATATGAATAAAAAGATCCTCATTATAGAAGACGAGCCGTCTATCGCCGACAATATAACCTATGCGCTCTCAACGGAAGGCTTTGACCCCGTCTGTTGCGGTACGGGAAAAGATGCCCTCAGCATCTTAAACAATACGACTTTCGAGCTCATTATTCTCGATATCGGCCTTCCCGACGTAAGCGGGTTCGAACTGCTCAAGGAGATACGGAAAACCGCGAATACGCCCGTGATATGCGTAACCGCCCGCTCCGACGAGATCGACCGTGTCGTTGGATTGGAGATAGGCGCTGATGATTACATCGTAAAGCCCTTCAGCCCCCGGGAACTGACCGCGAGAGTACGCGCCGTATTGAGAAGAACAACGGAAAGGACAAGTCGACCTCTGGAAGAAACGTGTGCACCTTCCTTCCCATTTCACATTGATAAAGAACGCTATGCAATATCATATTATGACGAGCCCCTTGAGCTTTCTCGCTATGAATTTCGATTACTATGCGTCCTCATCAGCAACCCCGGTCGTGTTTACAGCAGGGAGCAGCTCATGACGCAGGTGTGGGAAGAACCTGACATGAGCCTTGAGCGGACCGTTGATACGCACATCAAAACCATTCGTCAGAAACTCAAAGCAATCCGGCCTGACGAAGAATCCATTGTGACCCATCGCGGACTTGGCTACTCACTGAAGGAGAGCACGTGAGAATACAAACGCGCATTTTTCTCGGCATGCTCGTCGTCGTGAGTATTGCGTTCTTTTTTCTTTTGTGGTGGATCGCAGAAGATTTCGATCCCCAATACCGAAAGGCTACCGAGGAACCGCTTGTAGATTCGGCAAGAATTCTGGCATCCTTTGCCGCGAACAATGCTGTTGATGGCAGGATTAACGTAAATAAATTCCGGACCATTTTTCAAGACGTTTATGCACAGCCATTGAATGCACAGATTTATGATTTTACGAAAATTACCGTCGACTTTCGCGTTTACCTTACCGATGCATCGGGAACCGTCCTGTTTGATTCTCACACCCGAGATAATGTGGGCAAAGACTTTTCCGAATGGCTGGACGTAAAACGGACGCTTCAGGGCGACTATGGGGCGCGAACGACCCGAGATGTGGCGGACGATCCCGCTTCCGCCGTCATGTACGTCGCCGCCCCCATACGGCTCAACGGAGAGATCGTCGGTGTTCTATCAGTAGGAAAACCGGCTGCCGTTGCGATGCAGTTTGCCAAGCGTTCAAAAAGAAAAATTGTTCTCAGCGGCGCAGCGATATTTCTGGTGGTGATAATCGTCAGCATGATATTAGCGGGAGAGATCTCCCGACCAATTCATATGATCACTGATTATGCCAGATCGGTGCGTGATGGAAAACGGGCTCGGCTCCCGGCTGTCGGCACGAGCGAAATGGGTGAATTAGGTGCGGCATTTGAAGAAATGCGCGATACCTTGGAGGGAAAGCAATATGTCGAAAGGTATGTCCAGACGCTGACCCATGAAGTAAAAAGCCCGCTCTCTGCCATTCACGGCGCAGCCGATTTGCTAAAAGAAGATATGTCGCCTGAACAGCGTACCCGCTTTCTGAACAACATTCAGACGGAAACGGACCGCATCAAATCGGTTGTCGAAAAGCTCCTTCTGCTTTCTTCACTCGAGAGCAAAAAAAGCATCCAGGAAGTTGAGCAACTCGATATGGCCGAAATTGTCGATGAAGCCGCGAAGAGCATGCATCCGCTGTTTGAGAAGAAGCAAATTGTCCTTACAACAACGGGTGATCGTCCCTGTGTCTTTGAAGGAGATCACTTTCTCGTGCGGCATGCAGTCGTCAATGTACTGCAAAACGCCATAGAATTCTCTCCTCAAGGAGGCACTATTACGGTCATGACAAGGTATCGACCCGGCGGTTTTGTAGAACTTGCGATCCGCGATTCCGGCATGGGAATTCCTGACTATGCAACCGATCGAGTATATGATCGTTTCTATTCGCTCAAGCGACCTGATAGCGGCAAAAAAAGCTCGGGACTGGGTCTCAGTCTCGTGAAAGAGGTGGCAGCGCTTCATGAGGGGAACATAGAACTGAAAGGCGCCCCTGACGTCGGAACCATCGCTCTTCTCACATTCCCGTTGACCCATACGTAACTAGGTATTTTGCATTCTTCTCACGACCATATAACCTGATGCATAGCCAGTCTTCGACCTCGCCTTATCGTCTCTTCACGTATTTCTCACAACTATTTCACACACACTTCATCGTATCCTCAAACCGCATGGTTATCATTACGTTCAGACAATGATAAATCCATACGGAGGAGGAATAAAACATGAACGAAAAAAGCTTAAAAAACTCTGCGGGAATACGATTGGTAATTATTGCGGCCATGAGTCTGCTCTTGTTAATTCCCGCGATGATGGTTCGCGGCGTTATCAAGGAAAGAAAATACAGGCGAATCAGTGCAATTGCGGAAGTAAGCAGTAAGTGGGGCAGGCCGCAGACTATCGCGGGCCCTATCCTCACCATCCCCTACAAGAAATATCACAAAAACAGCAAGGGGAAGATATACACTACCCTGCATTATGCCCATTTTCTCCCCAACAAGTTATCTATTGAAGGAAAACTCGAGCCGCAAATACGATATCGCGGCATCTATGAAGTTATTCTGTACGGCAGCAAGCTTCATGTTGTTGGCGATTTTTCCTTACCGCCCATGAAGTCGCTCAACATCCCGCAACAGAACGTGATCTGGAAGGACGCCGTTCTCTCAGTAGGGATAACGGACATGAAAGGCATAAACGACACGTTGAAGATCACATGGAATAACAGGAGGCTAATTGCAAATCCGGGCACGCAATTGGCGGGCGCGTTGCCGTCAGGCATCAGTGCCAAGGCCATTACTGATCAAAAGAACCGAAAATACAGCTTTGCAATGGACATACAACTGAACGGAAGCGAACAAATTCACTTTGTTCCGCTCGGCAAAGAGACCACCGTTACGGTTTCCTCAAGCTGGCACACGCCAAGCTTTGTCGGGGAATTCCTGCCTGCATCGAGACAGATCGAGGACGACAGATTTGCCGCCACGTGGAACGTACTTCATCTCAACAGAAACTACCCTCAAATATGGCTGGATAAAGACTACGCCATCTCCCTATCGGCTTTTGGGGTAAAATTTCTCACGCCCGTCGATGAATACCAGAAAACGATGCGAACGGCGAAATATGCCCTCATGTTCATCGTGCTGACCTTCCTGTCTTTCTTCATGATTGAAATTATGGGCGGAAAAACGATCCACCCCGTTCAGTATACGCTCATCGGGCTCGCCCTGATTATCTTCTACACGTTGCTTCTTTCCCTTTCAGAACATATCCTCTTTCAATACAGCTATGGTATTGCGAGTGTGTGCATCGTCACGATAATTACGGCCTATGCAAAGAGCGTACTATCCAGCAACCGGTTCACGGCGGTTGTCGGGGGCATCCTCGCCGTGCTGTACGCATTCATGTACGTCATTCTGCAGCTTGAAGACTATGCACTTCTGCTCGGCAGCGTCGGACTCTTCGGCATTCTCGCGTTTGTCATGTACCTGACGAGAAAGCTCGACTGGTTTGCTGTCTTGAAAAATGAGAAGGGCCAGATTGAGCCGTAAGACGTATAATCCGAAGAAGGGACTCTTCCGGTACAAGGTCACTCCCATGGGCAAACCAGTGTCTCACGGTTCTGGTTTGCCCGGGAGGCGCCCGGTAAGGGGACGAAGTCAACCCTCACCCTCTGCCTTTTTCTTGATCTCAGCAAGCTTGGTCATTGCCTCGAGAGGCGTCATGGCGTCAAGGTCCAGGGCCTGCAGCTCTTTCAAAACCACCCCTTCCCTTCTCGCAAAGAGCCCGAGTTGCAGATCCGGTGACGCATCAGCGTCACTTGATAGTATTTTTTGTCTCCCCGTCTCCCCGTCTCCCCGTCCCGCACCATGTCCCGCTGCCACCGGTGCCCCCAGGTCGTCGAACTCGGCCTTTTCGAGATTCGCCAAAACCTCCCGCGCCCGTCCGATCACTTCGGGCGGAAGGCCGGCAAGCCGGGCGACCTGGATTCCGTAGGAGCGGTCTGCGCCGCCTTCCACGACGCGTCGCAGGAAGATGATCTGGTCGTTCCACTCCTTGACGGCGACGGTGTAATTCTTCACCCGCTCCATGGTCAGGGCAAGCTCCGTCAGTTCGTGATAATGCGTGGCAAAGAGTGTCCTGGCCTTGATTGTCGAGTGAATATGCTCGGCCACGGCCCAGGCGATGCTGATGCCGTCGAAGGTGCTCGTGCCCCTGCCGATCTCGTCGAGGATAATGAGGCTTCTGTCCGTGGCGTTGTTCAGGATGTTCGCCGTCTCGTTCATCTCTACCATGAAGGTGCTCTGGCCGCGGGTGATGAAGTCCGAGGCGCCGACGCGGGTGAACACGCGGTCGACGAGGCCGATCTCCGCCTCCCGGGCCGGCACGAAGCTGCCCATCTGCGCCATGATCACCAGGAGAGCGACCTGGCGCATGTACGTTGATTTTCCCGCCATGTTCGGCCCGGTGATGATGGCGAGCTGGTTCTCGCCGCAGTCCAGCAGCGTGTCGTTCGGCACGAAGCGTTCTTCGAAGGACAGCTGCTCGATCACGGGATGTCTGCCCTCGACGATCTTCAGGGTATCGTTGTCCGTCACCGTGGGACGGGAATAACCGTTCTTCGCCGCTGCCTCGGCCAGGGAAACGAGGCAGTCCAGGACCGCGATCCTGCGGGCCATGTCCTGGATCCTGACGGTCTCGTTGGCCACCTCTTCCCGCACCTGCTGGAAGAGACGGTACTCCATATCGAGGATCTTTTCTTCGGCGCCGAGTATTTTTTCCTCGTATTCCTTCAACTCAGGCGTGATGAACCGCTCGGCATTCGCCAGGGTCTGCTTGCGGATGTAGTCCTCAGGAACGTTCCCGAGCTTCGTCTTCGTGACCTCGATATAGTATCCGAAGACCCTGTTGTAGCTCACCTTGAGGGACGATATCCCCGTCCGTTCCCGTTCCCTGCCCTCGATCCCAGCGATAAACCCCTTGCCTTCAGAGCTGAGGGAGCGGAGGTCGTCCAGGTCTTTATTGAATCCTGCCTTGATCAGCCTGCCCTCGCGCAGCGTATAGGGCGGGTCATCATACACGGCTTTGTCGATAAGTTGAAGGAGGTCATCGAGGTCGTCCCATTCCCTGCGCATGCCTTTCAGCAGGCCTGACGTACAGCCGGTGAGCGTCTCTTTGATATGCGGGAAGTTGGCAACGGAGAGTTTCAGGGCGATGAGGTCCCGGGCATTCGCGACGCCGAGGGATACGCGGCTGATCAATCGTTCGAGATCATAGACAGTGCCGAAGGCTGTCTTGAGTTCCTCACGGAGCTGGTGGCCCTCCTGCAGCTCAGCGACGGTGTCGAGGCGGGCGTTGATCTCCCCGATGTCCATGAGGGGATTCAGGAGCCACTCCCGCAGCTTCCTGCCGCCCATTGCGGTCCCGGTATTGTCGATGGTGCTGAGCACGGTGTTCTTTGTTGATCCGTCGTAGATGTTCTTCACCAACTCCAGGTTCCGCTGGCACGAGACGTCGAGGAGCATGAAGTCCTGGGCCTGGAAGGCCTTTATCCGGACGATGTTCGTAAGGCCTGTCTTCTGGGTCTCCTCGATGTAGCGAAGGGCAGCCCCGGCAGCGGGAATCCCGAGGGCCATGCCCGAACAGCCGAAGCCGTCGAGGGAGGTCGTCTTGAAGTGCTCAAGGAGTGTCCGGCTCGCTGTCTCACTGTCGAAGGTCCAATCCTCTGCCCTATTGATCGCCTGAGTATATTGTTTGAGCAGCGCAATGAACGCAGGCTGCTGTTCTTGTCCTTTCGGCAGCAGGATCTCGCGGGGAGTGAAGCGGGACAGGAACGTATCGAGTTCCGCCAGGTTGTCTCCTCCCGCGATCTCGGCCACGGAAAAATCTCCCGTAGAGATATCGAGGAAGGAGATACCGAAACCGTCCTTTGCGGGAAAAAGAGCGGCGAGATAATTATGGTCCTTTGCGTCGAGGAGGTTGCTGTCCAGGATTGTCCCGGGCGTCACGACCCTGATGACTTCGCGCTTCACGATCCCCTTGGCGAGCTTCGGGTCTTCAACCTGCTCGCAGACGGCGACCTTGAATCCCCGGCGTATCAGCCTGGCGATGTAGCCTTCGGCTGCGTGGTATGGGAAGCCGCAGAGCGGCGTTTCGATGCCCTTTGACTTGTTCCGGGCCGTGAGGGTGATCTCGAGGACTTTCGAGGCCGTCACCGCATCCTGGTCGAACATCTCGTAGAAGTCACCCATGCGGAACAGCAGGATCGCGTCCAGGTGCTGCCGCTTGATGTCGCGGTATTGCTTCATGAGGGGGGTAAGGTCGGGCATAGTATGAATGCAGGAGTCAGGAGCCAGAAGCCAGAAGGGAAGAAGTGTATGCGTCCAGTAATTTACTCACTTCCGCAAGCTGGGTCAAGAGCTCCGTACTATCAGCAAAATTCAAGTCCTTTGTCAAAATCATATAGTAGCGACATTCCTCAAGAGAACCCTAAGCAATATTCATGAATCTCGCTTAATCCGCCTTCGTTCGCTTCTTAAATCCTTCCGCGATGTTCGCGGGAATCGAGATCGCAGCGCGCCTCAATTGAGAAGCCAGGCCGTATGTTTCTTTTTGTGGAAAACAATCACTGATCCGGTAAACAGATAAGACCAACTGATGTGCTTTCTGCCATACTATCAGGTCTTCAAAACATTTTGCCGGCGGTCTCTCCATCCGCTCACCTGTTCCCTGCCTTCTGGCTCCTGGTTCTTTGATCCTGTCTACTGATCTTGTCTCCTGACTCCTGGCTACTGGCTACTGGCTCCTGACTCCTGAGTTTCTCAAAATACGGCTTCAGCCGCTCATACGTTTCGTCGAGCATCTCCGGAAAGACGCGCGTATCATGAAAGACGCTGATGTAACTCGAGTCGCCCGTCCAGCGGGGTACGATCTGGATATGCATATGCACGGGAAGGCCGGCCCCTGCAGCGGCGTCTATGTTGATGCCGACGTTGAAGCCCTGGGGCTCCATTGCCTCCTTGACGATATTGATGGATGCCTGCGTAAATTTCATGAGGTCCACCTGCTCCTCTGATGACAGGCCGTTGAAATCCGGAACATGGGAATTTGGTACGACAAGGAGATGGCCATTGTTGTAGGGAAAGATATTCATCACCACCCAGGAATGACGACCCCGGAAAAGGATGTAATTCTTCCGGTCATTGTCCGCGCCCAGCGCGTCGCAGAGAAAGCAGCCGCCCTTCTTCCGTTGCCTGTTTTCCTTGTTCTTCAGGATATACCTCATTCTCCAGGGTGCCCAGAGTCGGTCCATAGCAGTTTGGGAAACAGTCGTCAGGAGTCAGGAGACAAAAGGCAGAGTGTAGACAATTGATATCGTTAGTCTGTATTCTGCTGTCTGTCCTCTGTAGTCTGTTGTCTGTCCTCTGTAGTCTGTTGTCTGTCCTCTGTCTCCTGTTCTCTATCCTTTCTGTATTTTCTCCAACTCCGCCATCACCTGCTTGATATCCTCCCACACCAGCGCCTTGTCCCTCGGGTTCCTAAGGAGGTAGGCAGGATGGTACGTGGGCATGAGCGGGATATTGTCGTAGGTCTGCCAGGTACCGCGGATTTTCGAGATCCCTTCCGTGGTCTTCAGGAGTGCTTTGGCGGCGACATTGCCCAGGGCGATGATCACCTTCGGCTTGATCGCCTGGAGCTGCTTCCTGAGGAAGGGCACGCAGGTCTCGATCTCATCGGGCTCGGGATTCCGGTTTCCCGCTGGCCGGCATTTTACGATGTTGCAGATGTAGACATCCTGCCTCCGGAGTTTCATGCCCTTCTCGATTATCTTTGTCAGAAGCTCTCCGGCCGCTCCCACGAAGGGCCTTCCCTGCTGGTCTTCCTCAAAGCCCGGCCCTTCGCCGATAAATACCAGAGCAGCATCAGGATTTCCTTCTCCGAAGACAAGGGTTTTCCTGCCCTGATGGAGTTTACACCGGGTGCAGTCGCCGAGTTCTTGCCGTACCGCGTCGAGGGCCGGGGACTGAGGGCCTTCCGCACCCGGAGAAACCTCCTTGGCAGAAAGGGGCTCGTTGCTGTGAGGACTGACCGGTGCTTCGCCGGCCTCTTCGGAAGAAAGCTCTATGGCTGTTACGCCGAGGGCTTTCTGAAACTCGACGTGTGTCCGCACGTCCGCCACAAGCTCCAGAAATTCGCGTTGTATATCGTTCATCCGTTTAACCCTAACCCGGACAACCCGGAACCCAATCTTTTTTTGACAGGATGTAAAGGATGTACAGGATAAAACCCAATAAATGGCTTTTTAAAATCCTGTTAATCTTGTTAATCCTGTCTAAGACTTTACCTGCTTTTGAACTCTGAACTTTGCACTTTGAACTGTCCCTATTTCCCCCACTTCAGTTTTGCCCTGAGGATCTCGTAGTAGTCTTTCACGGGGTGCTTGATGAGTTTCAGTTTATATCTCGATTTCTTTATCTCCACGCGGTCGTTCCGTTCGAGGGTGAATCCGGTCTGACCGTCGAGGGTAAGCGCCACATCCTCGCTTCGCGACAGCAGCTTCACCGCAACGGTCACGGTATCGGGCAGGGCGATCGGCCGGTTCGAGAGTGTGTGCGGACAGATCGGCGTGAGCACGAAGCAGTGGATCACGGGATGAATGATCGGCCCGCCGGCGGAAAGCGAGTATGCCGTGGAACCCGTCGGCGTTGCGACGATAAGGCCGTCGGACTTTATCGTCGTGAGGTGGCTCTCGTTCACCGAGACTTCGAGCTCAACCATTCTGGCCAAGGCCCCCTTGTTGATGACCGCATCATTCAGCACCGAGTAGCGTGCCACGTTCTTCTCGCTGCGAATGACGCTCGCCGTGAGCATCATCCGCTCCTCGACCTCGAACCTGCCCAGTAACACCTTTTCCAGGTGGTCATACAGTTCGTCCAGAGAAAGCTCTGCCATGAAACCGAGACTGCCGAGATTGACGCCGAGAATCGGAACGTCCCGCTTCGCATCGCTCAGGAGCCTGGCGGCAGACAGTAGCGTACCGTCGCCGCCGAGAATGATGAGCAGTTCGGCTGCCGCAACGAGGTCTCGCCGGTCATGGCCAGGCTCCTTGATCGCCGATGCCGTATCGCTGTCGATGAAGACGCTCTTGCCCTGCTTCGCGAGCCAGGGGGACAGTTTTTTGGCTGCCTGGCGCGCTGCTGATGTGTCCTTGGCGATGATGCCGATTTTCTTCATTTTTTTACGATGAACAGCCTTTCAAAAATCAAAAAAATTGTTTGGACACGGATAACAGCGGAAAAAACGGATATACATACTTGAGCGTTCTTATAATAACGAAAACAAAATTCTCAATCCGTTTATTTCCGTGACTCACAAGGTTATCTATTCTTCACTATGTCGCTGCAAAATACCCTGCTTGAGCGCCTCTAACAGGTCTTCGTACCGTTCTCCTTCGGCGAGAAAGCCGATCTCGCGGCTGTTTTCAGATTCATAGGAGAGATACACACTGAGGCGTTCGCCGGGAAGCGCTTCCTCTGCGCGTTCGGCCCATTCGATAACCGTCGCCCCGTCGGAATCAATATACTCTTCGAACCCGATCCCTTCGAGTTCAGCGGGGTCCGTGAGACGATAGAGGTCGATATGGTAGAAGGGCATCCTGCCCCGGTACTCGTTCACGAAGGTAAAGGTGGGGCTCGTGATGTACTGCTCCTGAACGTCGAGGCCCATGGCAATCCCGGCGGCGAAGCTCGTCTTGCCTGCGCCCAGGTCGCCGTAGAGACAGACCAGGGAGCCCGGGTCGAGCCGGGCGCCGAGAAGGCCGCCGATCAGTTCCGTTTCTTCAGGGCTCGCGGTGATCACACTGAACATTACTCGGACAGCCGCGCCATTGCCTTGACGACATCGCGTTTTCCCACAATGCCCACGACCTTTGCTCCTTCTACCACCGGGAGCAGATGCACCTTTTTCTCGGACATAATCGAGGCGATGTCCTGGACCGTTGTGTCTTCCGTGATCGTGACCACGTCACGGACACAGATATCCGTCACCATGGTGGCAGCGAGGCGCTTTACTTCGTCCTCGAATTTCTTGGAGCTCTCCAGGTAAATGGCCGCGTCGAGAAAGCTGACCACCGTCGGGATATGGAGCCGCTTGTTCTGGTTTATCAGGTCATTTTCCGTAACGATGCCGATGAGCGTGTCCGCGTCATCGATCACCGGCGCGCCGCTGATCGCGTGCTGCACGAGGAGCTTCGAAAGGTTCTCGATGGACGTGTTGGGCATAACGGTGATCACGTCCCTGGTCATAATGTCTTTTGCCGTTAGCATTCATCCCCCTTATTTTTTTACCACGGATACACACAGATAACCAGAAGTAGGCGCCTCCAGGCGACACGGACTAGATATTAACGAAGATCAAGCGATACGCCTCTTTCAGAAATCCTGTTTTTTTCATTCGCGTATATTCGCGTCGCTTAAGAGCGCCTACTTTTGGATATTCGCGGCAAAAATTCATTACGGTTCTTTCCGGAATCCGGCCTTCTTTTCATTCGCGTGCATTCGCGCACATTCGCGGCCAACCTATTCTTTTCCGATCGTTTCCGTTATCGCCGCCGGTATCTTCTCGATCACATCGCCGGCGATCATACCCATCTCGCCTTTTTCCCGTGCCGCCAAATCGCCGGCCAGTCCGTGAAGGTACACGCCAAGGCATGCTGCATCGGTTGCCGTATATCCCTGGGCCAGCAGCGCGCCGATCATGCCCGTCAGCACATCGCCCGTGCCACCCGTGGCCATGCCCGGGTTCCCCGAGGAATTTATAAAAACATCTCCATCAGGATTCGCCACAACCGTGCCGGCTCCTTTGAGCACGAGCGTAACGGTATGCTGTTTCGCAAAATCCGCGGCAATGCCCAGCCGGTTGTTCTGTACTTCAGCCGTCGTGATCCCCAGAAGCCTTCCCATTTCACCGGGATGGGGCGTCAGCACGAGTGGCGCCTTCGCCGACGTGAGGATGTCCAGTGAGCCGACCAGGGCATTGAGCCCGTCAGCATCGATGACCGTCGGAACGGTGATACGCTTCACGAGGCTGCGCACGACCTGCACCGTTTCCTGGTGCGTTGAGAGTCCCGGCCCCAGCACACAGGCGGACATCGTTTCCGAGACCCTCAGCAGCTCCTCATCGGCGCCGGTCCCGACCGTTCCATCGATACTTTCCGCGGCGGGAAAGCACATTGACTCAACAACCTGCTGCTGGATACTCGGGACAAGGCTGTTCGGCGCGGCCACGGTCACGAGGCCTGCGCCCGACCTGAGTGCGCCCCGGGCCGCCATCACCGCCGCGCCTGCCTTCCCGTACGAACCGGCGGCAATCAGGAGATGGCCGAAATCCCCTTTATGGGCGTCCGCTCGCCGTTTGCCCAGCATGCCCCAGGCGTATCCGCGATCGAGAAGGGCCAGCCCTATCTGCTCCTGCTCCACTGCTGCCGGGGGAATACCGATGTCGACAACCCGGACCATCCCCCCATGATCCGCGCCGGGATACAGCACGAGGCCCCGTTTCAGCAGAGCCATGGTCACCGTAAGGTCCGCCCGAATTGCCGTACCCAGTACAACGCCCCTATCCGCATCTATGCCCGTGGGAATATCAACAGCCACGATTGGCCTGCCCGAGGCATTGATCATCTCGACAACCTGCGCATACTGACCGGTGATCGAAGAGGAAAGGCCGACACCGAGCATGGCGTCCACCAGGATATCCGACCAGGAAACAATATCCCGAAGAGGGCCTTCCGATGGGCTCGGAAGGATCTCGACGTCCATTGTTCTGAGGACGTCGAGGTTGATTTTTGCCTCACCCGATACCGCATCAAAGGGCGCGAGCAGTGCCACCCGCACAGGCACGCCCCCTATGCTGAGCAGCCGGGCCAGTGCCAGCCCGTCGCCGCCGTTATTTCCTTTTCCACAGATAATGCCGACGCGCACACCGGCAAGGCCTTCAAAAAAACGCTCCATCTCCCTGAGCAGGGCGGACGCTGCGTTCTCCATCAGGACCACGCCGGGAATACCGAACTCCTGTATTGCCCGGCCGTCGATGTTTCCCATCTGTACCGCAGTGGCGATTTTCATGATCTCTGTGTATCCGAATGAACACGAAGGAGAACGTCAGAGGCGGAAAGGATGTATGAGCTATACCTGTATCCTCTCGCCACCGATCCGGTCGTGAGGCATACCGGGTGCATCTATTCAACGAGCACTGCCTGCGCCACGGCGTATCCTTCATCATGGGAGTAGCTGATCATCACCTGCTTAACGCCCTTCAGGTCCGCGAGGTCCTTCACCCTGCCGTCGAGGTTCACGATCGGCCCGCCCCCTTCTCCGTGGAGCACCTCGATGTCCGTCCATTTCATGCCCGCGCTCAATCCCGTGCCGAAGGCCTTGAGCAGTGCCTCCTTGGCGGCGAACCGCGCCGCGAAATGCTGGGCAGGATACTTCTGTCGCTTGCAGTACGCTCGCTCCCGTTCCGTAAATACGCGCTCGAGAAAGGCGGTATGGTTTTTTCCTGCCTTGTCGATACGGTCAATTTTTACCAGGTCAACGCCGATACCGATAATCATAGAACCCCCATTGTGAAAAACCAAAGCACAGCACACAATACCTGAATAAAGCAAGAGCCACAGGCGTACGCGCATCCGTCGGGACACGCAGCTCACTCATCACTCTTCGTATGGCAAATCGGGTAAAAAAAAGGAACGCTTGTTTTTGATTTTAACATCTCTCCCGCAAAATATCCAGAAAATTTATGGGCATACGCAGACACCGCGTCGGTCCGCCGGACATCGGTATGCCACGCCGGAAGCAGTTACCCGACCCTCATTGAGGACGTGAATAGTACCCGATGTTGATTATTCCCTTACTTGACCGCTGACAACGCCTCTGCTATAGTGAGAACATCAAATAAATGGCCGAAAGGTGAATATTCCCTTGAAAAAGGGCGCTGATTGGTATACATACTAATCAGAGCATGAATCGTTCGCTAATCTCACATCGGCGCTGTGGGTAACGCAGCCGAGGTTGAAATGCATAAACTCAATAGTGTTCAAGGAGGTAGAGCAATGCTTCGTCACATGAGGATGGTTTTTATCCTGCCTTTCTTACTGCTAGGAATAACCGCGCCGACAGCGTTCGGACAGGATTCCCGGACCGTCGCGGCCGAGGGTGTGGCCGTTGTGCAGCAGGGCGCCATGGACATCGCCCGCGACCAGGCCCTCGAGGACGCCCAGAAGCGGGCAATCGAGCAGGCGATCGGCATCCTGATCGATTCCCAGACCCAGGTCGAAAATTACCAGCTCATCAGCGATAAGATTCTGTCGCAGACCATGGGGTATATCAAGCGGTACAATGTCACGGGGGAAGTCGTGGAAGGCACGCTCCTCCGCGTTCGTATTACCGCCGAAGTATCGCTCCAGAAGCTTGAAGGCGATCTCTCGGCAATCGGCATTCTCCTCGGCCGGGTGCACAAACCAAGGACCATGATCATGATCTCGGAGCAAAATATCGACAAGGAGGTCAATGCATGGTGGTGGAAGGGTCGGGGCGCGGGTCAGGGTGGCGAGTCCGACATCGGGGCGGTCGAAAACTCCTTTATCGATACCTTCACGTCAAAGGGCTTTGAATTCGTCGATCATGCAGCCGCCGCGCGGGACATCAGGGTCACCAGGGCGTATAAGGTGCAAAGTCTCTCGTCGGGACAGGCGCGCAGGCTCGGCAAGCAGGCCGCGGCTGAGGTGGTGATCATCGGAAAAGCAGTGGCAAAGACGTACGGTACCGTGGGCGGCGGGATGATCTCGGTCCAGGCAGACCTCTCGGCGCGTGCGGTGCGCACGGACACCGGCCAGATCATCGCATCTGCCACGTCCCACGCCGCAGCAGTCCACATTAGCGAAATGAGTGCAGGCGTGGATGCCCTCAAAAAGGCGGCGAAGAAAGCAGCTGACGAGATGCTCACGAAAATACTGGCGGTGTACGCGAAAGAGGTGGGCGGCACCAGGCCGATCAACATCACCATCCAAGGCCTGACCAAGTCCCAGTTCGTGAAGTTCAAGAGCGTGCTGCGCAAGCAGGTACGCGGGATCAAAGAACTGCACGAACGGAGCTTCCGCGGGTCCACGGCCAAGATCCAGGTTGACTCCAAACACAGCGCGCAGGTCCTTTCGGACGAGTTGGTCCTCAAGAACTTCGGCTCATTCGCCGTGGAAGTCACCGGCTCGACTGCCAACACGCTGGAGCTGCGAGTGACAAAGAAACAGCAGCCCTAGTTCCCCGGTGGCAGCTAGGATACCCGACCAAGCCCCCGCATCAGCGGGGGCTTTTTTTTTGCAAAGCAGACCTCGCGCCCGGAGCCGACAGGATGTTCGCCATCAGGCAGAATCCGACCAGGGAAGGACGGTGTTGAGGCTTTTCATAGAGATTGCGCCGGAACACGCATTGATCAGGTAAAATAGGAACTATGGACCGACCGGGCAACAAAAGGAATGACGAAGGCCGTCGTGAATGACAGCAGAAAACATCCAATGACGAGCCATGCGGCCTTCTTGTCTGTCCACCGGAAGAAAAAACGCATATGCAAATAAAAACCGTAAAAAAGCCAGGTAATAAACGACCACGTCTCTATGGGGTCCCATCCCCAGTATCGTCCCCAACTCTGATGTGCCCAGATGGATCCTGATATGATCCCGATACTCCAGAAGGTAAAACCGAAGGTTGCAAAGCGGTGACTGTAATGGTCCAATGCATCCAGTCCCGGCAACCGAATGAGCACTCCACTTTCACCTCGTCGCTCTTTTACCAGATAAAAAATCGCCGCAGCAACCGATATGAGGATCGCACCCACCGCCAGTTTATAGAATGAAACGTGCAGAACAAGCCAGATGCTTTGCAGCGAAGGCGGAAGCCTTTTTATCTCGGGATTGGAAAACAGTCCATAGGTCATCGTCAGGAAGGCATAGGGAAGGACGATCATGCCGGCAAAGCGGATCTTGCGAACCTTTGCCGCGAAGGCGAGAAACATCACGATAAAGACCCAGGCATTCGATGACAACACCTCGTACCTGAGCATATACGGGCCGTGGCCCGATGCAATCCACCGTATCAGGATTGCAGCTGAATGCGGGACAAGCCCGGCAAAAGAAATCCGGACCGCCCAGAGATACAGCCTGTCTTTTCCAAAAACCGTGACGATGCTGAAGATGACGCCAGCAGTTACATACAGGACTACGGAGGCCCAGTGAAGGGTCACTTCCCATAGCAGAAGTTCCATGGGTTATTCTACCTGTTTTGCGGGATTAAATAAAGCACTATGAGACCTGCAATCAGCAGGGCAAAACCGAAGAACACCACGGGCGTTCCCCTGCTTTCCACGAGCCGGATCCCGCTCCAGGGCCGTATAGCAGTCCAGATGAGCTGCTCCCCCTGCGGGAGAGCGAGTGTCTGCCCCGGATAGACCATCCCGCTGCGTGTTTCGCTGCCCCGCTCTATGGTCAGGCGTAATGCAGGTCTGTTCAGGTAAAAGGATTGTTTCGTAACGTCAGGATAAAATTTCATCCTGAGAATATAACCGGTCGAGGGAATGTCCGATACCCCGTCATACGGTTTTTCCAGTTTCGGAGGGGTCACGATGTTAAAATGCGTATAAAATTTCTCTTCATTCTTTCTCTTGAAGAGAAACGAAAGCGTATACCCGTAACTGCGCGCCTGATACAGCTTGACCCCCTTGACGGAAATCGTCTTATTGATAGCGAGCGTCACCGTCTCATCGCTGTTGTTTTCACTCACCGTAATAAGACTCTTCAACTCCTTTATGGAGCCGTCTTCCCAGTAGGAATGCTCGAATCGGTCCAGCCGTATTCTGAAGCCTGGAACAAATCCTTTCGCAAAGACCCCCACTTCTTTTGCCAGCAGTGATTTTTCATCGCCTACATAGGTATCACTTTCGATAATCTGGACGAAGCCCCTCTTCTGGAACGCCAGGGTATACATAGATGCAAGTAAAACGACAAGAAGACCAACATGGAAGAGAAATCTGCCCCACTTTCTGACATTGATCTTCTGTTTTTTAACGAGGACTGAACCTTGCAGATAAACGGAATAGCAGAGCAAAAGGGTAAGCAGCAGGACGAGAACGAGAAACAAGGGGGAGGAAAATACCCTGTTGAGGCCGAACAGGTCTACAAGAGCGTACGTGAAAGGACTGTCTGCTTTCCAGTTCTCAAAATACTGTGCGCTCCTGAACGCTGACTGGGGAATGAGCACTCCGGCGAAACTCGCCGCGAGGGTCGTGATGATGAGGGAAACGACAATTTTCGGAGACGTGAGAATTCTCTTGATCTTTTTCCTCACTTCTGATGCTTCTGCCTGGCATGAGCAAGTTAGTTTTCGGTGTAACGAATACCTCTTTGGCCTCCGTACACGGTTATGGTTCTCCTATGGGAGCAGTGCCGTGTCCGCCGCTGCAGGGATCCGGACCTGATCCACCGGGAATAACGGCCAAGGTAGAACAATTACCCGTACCATAGCTTGTTGGACCTGCCGCCTTTATGAAACCGTTCACGACACCTGCTGCAGTTCCAGCACCGTCATAATCATAGGGCTGGTTCTCACTCGAGTAGACGATGAGCCTCGATCGTCGCGCCCCATGGGGCCTTCCCGTATGGCAAACAACGCAGGTAATATTACTCCCAGCAGGCGTGCCGGAGTTCGTATAGTAACTGTAATGTACATCATGGACATTATTCGCCCAGGTGTTCGCACCCGTCATCATCGGATGACAATCGAGGCACAGAAGACCGGCAGGTCCCGTTCCCGCAGCTACATTAAAATCATTGAGGCTCCAGAGAACGCCGCTGCCATTGAGGGGGTAGGTCCCCCCCTTCAAGAGACTCCTGTTATTCGAGCCGTGAGGACCAACAGGCGAGGCCGCGTCGTTTCCGTGGCAGTCCGAGCAGTACATGGTCTGGTTGCCGACGTTGGACCAGTCTATGGGGGCCGTCTTCATCTGCCCAGCAGTCAGTTGCTCCGGTGTTACATTACTGGTCTTGTTGAGCAGCGTATTCACGACGGGATGTACGGAGTTGTTGCCCGGGTTGAATTCGACAGCTGCGTTCGTCATCAGTGACAAATCTGAGGGCGCTGTCGGCACGGTGCCGGCGCCCCAGGCAAAATCGGTATGGCACTTGAAGCAAATCTGGTATTCGTACGTCACGCCGGTGCTCGTATTCGTGATGACCCCTCTCGGCTCGAGATAGGAATAACTGCCGTTGGTGAGTAATGTCCAGGTCGGCCAGCCCACCACGTTGACCCCACCCGTGCCGTAGAGCGGGCTCGTCGTACTGTCTGCCCTGTTGCCGTTGATGCCGCCCGGTGTATGGAGAGCGCTCCCGGCAGTGTGGGGGTTATGGCAGTCAGCGCATTCTGCATGCCAGTCGGCGAGTGATCCGGCGGCGTTGATCCATCCTTTGGCCTGGCCTTCCGTTGCCTCGTGCCGTCCTTCCATGCTCACCTCGGTAATGGCGTGATCATAGGTCTTCGTGCCGTTGACAAGGGACTGGATATTCTTGGTGCCGCCGCTCCCGTGGCA
>Ga0209633_10002299_pt1 | contig 18618 bp, 11 predicted proteins | sample Cruoilmetagenom1_FD_187290 | JGI IMG/M metagenome (GOLD analysis project Ga0209633, IMG submission 187290) | Oil polluted marine microbial communities from Coal Oil Point, Santa Barbara, California, USA - Sample 1 (SPAdes) (version 2) | ecosystem: Environmental > Aquatic > Marine > Oil seeps ... | reverse complement strand
TGCCGTCAATCTGTCCCGGAGTATAGACCCCTTCCTTCAGCATTTTAATTCCGAACATATCACGAAGCATGATGAATTCGGATTGATCCACAACCTCCTCAGCCAGGTGAGCCGGGATGAAAAGCACTCCGGTTTTTTTGGCCAGAACCACATCACCGGGAAGAACCGTGGCCCTGCCGATACGAATGGGAACATTAATACCCATCAGCATTGATTCCGTCAGGAAGGAGGGATCGAACCCTCGCACGAAGGCATTGAACCCTTCAATCTTTGACAGTCCGGCCATATCGCGCGATCCCCCGTCAAAAACCACCCCGTTTCCCGATTTGGCATAGATGGCATTGCCCAGGTTATCACCAATCAGAGTACCATTAATCACCTTCCCAAAGCCGTCGGCCACATATACATCGCCCATCTGAAGTACATCTATGGGCCAGGAGTTCGAGGCACCTATACGGCCCAGATCATGACCTTTTTCTGTAAGGCGGTCCATTAGTTCGGTCCTCTTGGGCATGTACTTTGCCGTCATCGCTCTTCCAACCACAGCCTGATCTTCGTGCAGGATGACCCAGTTTCCGTCAAACTGGCTGTGGTAACCTTTTGCACGAAGTATTCCCCATGCCTCTTCAATGGAGACCTTGGCCATTCTTTCAAGGATTTCATCTGAAACTTTGGGCCGGCCATCGTCGAAGCGTTCCCCGGTCCATTCGCTGGTATAATATATCAGTTCCTCCGGGGTATTAAAGAATTGCGCTTTGGAATTCAGGCCCAGGGCCAGGAGTATGGCTGTTGCAAAAATTAGCTTAGTTTTCATGGAAAAAAATTTGTGGTTAAAGGTAAATAGTTAGAAAGCTCAGTTCGTTCGCTAAGTTAAAGTATTTAGGTCCTGTCTCAGGGGGTTTCGGGAGCTGGTTCCTGATCTTCGGATTTACGCCGCCACCAGGTGGCCAGGGAACTGCCGGTAATGTTCATCATGGGCCCGAATACGGCTGGCGCCAGTCCAATGGTAGCTACTCTTCCCATTTCCAGTGCAATCCCGGAGGCCAATCCCCCGTTTTGCATCCCCACTTCCAGGGCAATGGTCCGACATGACTTCTCATCCATCCGGGCCAGCTTACAAATCCAGTATCCCAGGAAATAACCTGCTGAATTGTGTAAGAGGCAAGCGAGGATCAGAAGTAGTCCGATATCCAGCAGACTATCCCTGCCAGCTGCTGTAATTACCAGGATAATTGCTCCTATTCCTGCCATGGAAACAAAGGCAGTTAACTTGTTCAGCACCGATTTATTATCTCCTTTCAGTTTTGAAAACAATAGGGCTGCAATAATGGGCAGCAGGAGGAACCAGGCCAGGTCTTTGGTAAACTGCAAGAGGGCAGCGCCGCTTTCTATTTCCGAGGTTTGAAACAGGATCAGGTTTTTGCCGGCGATGATCAGGAAGTAAACCACTCCCTGGACAATCTTAGATCTAAGTTTCTCATTGCCGTAAGCAAGGGTATTAAACATCAGGCCGGCCACTATGGGCAGGATGACCATATTGATAATACTCAGCATCATGCCCCAGAAATCGATGGGCACAAATTGTCCTGCCAGCAATTTCATCAGGGATGGGGTAATCAATGGGGCCAGCATAGTAGCTACTGCCGTGAGAGTAACCGAAAGAGCCAGGTTGGCTTTGGCAATAAAGGACATTACATTGGAAGCCAGTCCGCTGGGAGATGAACCCACCAGGATGATGCCTGCAGCTATTTCGGGAGGAAAGCCAAAGGTGGTGGCGATTGTAAAGCCAATGATGGGCATAATGGTAAATTGACAAACCAATCCCAGCAAAACGCCTTTGGGCATTTTAATTACCCCGGCAAAGTCCCGGAAACTCATTTGCGATCCCATACCGAACATAATGATCTGAAGCAAGGGCACGATGGTAGCCTTTAGTTCAAAGTCACCCCATTTCAGGAAAAGACCGGGATAGTACATTGAAATGGTCACTGCCGCAAAAATCATTATGGTATAGGAAAAGCCCTTTCCAATAGGATTTCCTCTTACGCCAAAGGCAAGGAAAGCAAAGAAGCCGAAGAGGAGGGGGCCTGTAAATGTGCTCTTGCCGGTCAGTAGTGCCAGTAAAAATAAGATAATGAAGAGACCTGCCAGGCCCAACAATATCTTGAATAGTTTTTTTTTCTTCATAGACGAACAGGGAAGATATAAAGTATTTTAATAATTTGTATGCTTATACCAACAAAACCTATTATGGAATCTAATAAAAACCGCAGATCCTTCCTGAAAAAGGCCGGATTGGGTGGGTTGGGACTGGGGATGCTTGTGCATGCCTCTGCAGAGGAACAGGTCGATTACCTGACTCAGAATGTCAGCCGATATTCCGGGCCCTCTGATCTGGTAATTACTGATATGCGTATTGCGCAGGTAGGCAATGTGCCCATCGTGAAGATATACACCAATCAGGGAGTTCACGGATTGGGGGATATTCGGGATGGAGCCGATAAACGGTATGCCCTGATGTTGAAGAGTAGAATACTTGGAGAGAATCCATGCAATGTGGAGCGCATCTTTAAAATTATCAAGCAATTTGGAGATCATGGGCGACAGGGAGGTGGTGTATCGGGTGTGGAGATGGCTTTGTGGGATCTGACCGGGAAGGTTTATAATGTTCCGCTTTATCAACTTCTGGGTGGAAAGTATCGCGATAAGGTGCGAATCTATGTAGATACCCCAACGGTCAATGTCCCTGATGAATTCGCAGCTAAAATGAAGGACCGGATCAATCAGGGTTTTACTATTCTGAAAATGGATATTGGAATCGGACTCGTAAAAGATATCCCTGGCACCCTTACCAATACGGAACACTGGGATGAGATGCGTGGATGGGAACAAAGCAAGGGAAGTTATGGGCTGACCATGCATCCATTTACCAGGGTTCAGATTACCGAAAAAGGAATTGCGGAGATGGTGAAATATCTGGCAGCCATGCGGGAGCAGGTTGGCTGGGAGGTGCCTGTGGCCATTGATCACCTGGGACATATGGGACTGAATAGCATGATCAGGCTTGGACAGGCCTTTGAACCCTATAATGTGGCATGGCTGGAGGATCTGATCCCCTGGCAATATACCGACCAGTGGAAGGAGATTTCCAGGGCCATTAATGTTCCCACACTCACCGGTGAGGATATTTATCTGAAGGAGGGCTTCAGGGATCTTATCGAAAAGAGAGCTGTTGATATGGTTCATCCCGATCCGGTTTCGGCTGGAGGTTTCCTGGAGACCAAGCGGATTGGTGATTTTGCTGAGGAACACGGGATAGCTATGGCCCTGCATCATGCATCGTCGCCTGTTTCTTTTATGGGTTGTGTACATACTGCTGCGGCCACTGAAAACTTTGTGGCCCTGGAGCATCATTCGGTAGATAATCCCTGGTGGGAAGATCTGTTGAGTGGACTGGATGGACCAATGGTAAAGGGTGGGTATGTGACTGTTCCTGATAAGCCAGGTGTAGGTGTGGAGCTGAATGAAGAAGTGGTTAAGGAACACCTGAAGCAGGGAGAGGAATTGTTTGCACCCACGGAGGATTGGGATGAGCGACGCTCCTGGGACAGGCAATGGAGTTAACATAAGTCAAGAGAGATATTCCTATGAAAAAACTTTTTGTGATCTGTTCGCTTGGTGTTCTGATGGGATGCCAGGGCGTAAAATCAATGAAATTCGGGGCTTTGAGCCCAGGGCAGCTTAGCTGTGAATACCTGGAAAATCCAGCAGTGGTGGATGAAATGCAGCCCCGATTGTCGTGGATCAGTGTTGTTCCGGATGGAGAGCGGGGACAAATGCAGACCGCCTGGCAGGTGCGGGTGGCCAGTTCGGAGAAGCTCCTGGAAGAACCAGATCTCTGGGATAGCAATAAGCAGCTCTCCAATCAGTCGACCCGCGTTAAATATGAGGGGCTAGCATTGGAATCCAGGCAGGAATGCTGGTGGCAGGTAAGGGTGTGGGACCACGATGGAGTGGTTTCAGACTGGAGTGAACCGTCAACATGGCGTATGGGTCTGCTGGATCCGGATGATTGGAAGGCGAAGTGGATCGGAGCTCCCTGGCAGGGGGAGGAGGAGCTCCCAATACCAGAATCGCGTACTATGATCCCCGATGAAAAAGGTCCTCCTGCTCCTTTGTTGAGGAAACCTTTCCAGGTAGAAGGGAAGGTGGAAACTGCTGTGGTTTTTGTAAGTGGACTGGGCTACTTTGAATTGTGGCTCAATGGTGAAAAGGTGGGAGATGATTTACTGGTCCCCAACCAGACCAATTACGGGAAACGCCCTGAATTGGAGGATGGATTTATTTCACTTCCAGATGATTTCCAGGAATATAAAGTAATGTACCTGGCCTACGATGTTAAGGATCAGTTGATCAGCGGGGAAAATGTTTTAGGGGGAATACTGGGGAACGGGTTCTACAATCCGGCCAGTGCCTGGACAGCAGGCTATGGCACTCCCAGGTTTCTGTGCCAGTTGCATATTACCTATACCGACGGAACAGAAGAGATGGTGGTGAGTGACGGCAGCTGGAAAGCCTCCAGGAGTCCCATCTTGATGAATATGGTCTATTATGGTGAAAACTATGATGCCCGCAAGGAACAGCCACTTTGGTCTGCTGCAGAATTTGATGATAGTGGATGGGAAACAGTAAGTCTCCGAGAGGCTCCTTATGGGACGCTTATGGCCCATACCGCCTATCCCGACAGGGTGACAGAGGAATTGGAACCGCTTTCCATAGAAAAAATGGGAGAGGGGCACTATAAGGTGGATTTTGGGGTAGAAATCTCTGGCTGGGTGAGACTGAATGAGGTAGAAGGCCCGGAGGGACATACCATTACCATCACTCCAAATGCCAATAATTATTCAGGTGAAAATGTATATACCTTTAAAGGCGATGGACCGGAATCTTATGCGCCACGCTTTAACTGGTTTGTATTTAGTGGGGTTGAAATTACAAACTGGCCTGGTGAGCTAAAGCCAGAACATCTGACTGCTGAGGCTGTGAATACCTATATTGAACCAACGGCCACTTTTGAAACTTCCAGTGAGCTTTTCAATGAAATCAATAAGATCTGGCGCAGGAGTCAGACCGACAATATGCACGGGGGACTGGCCAGTGATTGTCCGCACCGCGAAAGATCAGGATACACTGGCGATGGCCAGATAGCCTGTAATACGGTGCTGCATAATTTCGATGCAAAGAGTTTCTACCAGAAGTGGATCGGGGATATGCGTGGAGCGCAAATTGTGGAAAGCGGCTATGTGCCAAATGGAGCCCCCTGGCAACCGAGTTGCGGTGGAGGACCAGCATGGGGTGCAGCTATTTGTGTAATGCCATGGGAGTATTATGTGCAATACGGGTCAGGGGATATGCTGGAGGACAACTATGAAGGGATGAAAGGATATGTAAGGTATATGTTGAGCTGGACCGATGAAGACGGAATTGCACTTTCGAAGCGGACAGATATAAATGGCTTGTGGCTGAAGTGGTTTAACCTGGGAGATTGGCTTCCTCCCGGGGAGTTGATTCCGGACGCCCTGGTGCACACATTCATACTCTGGTATTGTGCTGATATTACCGGTAGAACAGCGAGTGCGCTTGGCCTTGAAGATGAGGCTGAGGAGTACAGAATTATTGCAGACAGAACAAAAAAAGCATTTTCCAGGCGATTCTACAATGTAAAGGAAGGTTCCTACGGCGATGCCGGTGGAAACATCCTGGCCCTGAAAATGGGAGTCCCGGCAGAGCAGTATGAAAATGTGGTGACAGCTCTGGAGGCAGGGGTTTTGAAGAATGGAGGTCATATTGATACAGGGATCCTGGGTACTCGTTTCTTTTTTGAGATGCTGGCCGATAATGGATTGAATCAACTGGCCTTTGAAGCCATGAATAAAAGGACCGAGCCCTCCTTCGGACACTGGATTGAGCTGGGCTCTACCACCACCCGTGAGAACTGGAATGAAAATGGTTCCCATAACCATCCCATGTTCGGGGGTGGACTGGTGTGGATGTATAAGAACCTGGCCGGCATGCAGGCCGATCCATTGGAAGCGGGATACCGGCATATCATTTATAAGCCCCAGCCGATACAGGAACTGGAATATGTCACCTATACCAATCTTACTCCATATGGAGAAGCTGGTATTAGCTGGGCCAATGATGAGGGTGCCTTTACGATGGAAATCATCGTTCCGGTAAGCTGTCATGCTACTGTTCATGTACCAGCCTCAGATCTTTCACAGATTACAGAGAGTGATGTAAGTACGGATCAGGCTGAAGGACTTACATTCAAAGAGATGAAAGATGGCTATGCCCTGTTTGAAGTAGAAAGCGGAAGCTACAATTTTCGGGTAAGGGAGAGGTCTGAACCATGAGCAAGGCATTCGTCCTGGCGACATTCTGCTTTTCAATTCTGCCTTGAACTTAACAATATTGATTATGATGTTAGTCCAGCTCGCGGTGCCAGCAGGTGATTCTCACATTCTGGCTTTCGCGGAGATGTTCAGCCAGGCGTTCGGCACAGTAAACTGAGCGGTGCTGTCCGCCGGTACAACCATAACTTACCAGCAGGTGGGAGAAGTTTCGCTCTTCATACTTATCCACCGACATATCGACCAGAGAAAAAGTGTTGTTTAAAAACTCATCCGCGTCACTTTGCTGGTTAAGGTAGTCGATCACCGGCTCATGTTTTCCGTTCATTTCTTTAAACTGCTCCAATTTGCCGGGATTGCTTATAACGCGGCAGTCGAAGACATAGCCCCCGCCATGTCCGTTGGGATCCTTGGGAATGCCGTGTTTGTATGAGAAGCTGTTGATGGAGACAGTCAGAGTGGATTTCCTTCCCTCCTTATCCTTGAACCTCTTTAGTTTTGGGGCTTCTAATAAGTCCTGAAAAACTTTAAGAAGGGTAGGGATCTCAATGGAAAAATTCACATTGTTAAGGATCCATTTCAGATCGTTCAGGGCATAGGGAATACTCTGCAAGAAGTGAGTCTTCTTTTCATAAAAGCCTCTGAACCCATAGGCGCCCATAGCCTGCATGATCCGGATCAACACATAGGCATAATATGATTCCCTGAATTTTGCTGCATCCACAGAAGGATAGTTAGCCAGCCCGGCGATGTAGTGTTCCAGCAGCTCTTCCCTAACTGCCGGTGGAATATCGGCTTTTGAATCATACAGCAGAGAAGCTACATCATACTGCAAGGCCCCCTTCCTGCCCCCCTGGTAATCTATAAAGCAGGGTTTCCCGTCGCGCAGCATAACGTTTCTCGACTGGAAGTCCCTGTAAAGAAAGTAGTTCGTGTCCTGGGCCAGAAGGTAATCGATCAGGGCGCTGTAGTCATTCTCTAAAAGCTGTTCATTAAAGGGGACTCCAGCCAGCTTAAGGAAGTAGTATTTGAAATAGCTGAGGTCCCATTGCATACTCTGCTGATCGAAACTGGCTCGTGGATAACATGTTGAGTAGTTGAGGTTCTTTGCTCCATCGATCTGGAACTTCTGAAGTTCGGTCAATACCTCTTTGTAGACTTCACTTAAGGCTTCGGGAAAATCACCATTGTCCCTTAGCTCGAAGATGTGATCAAAAAGGGTAAGATCGCCAAGATCCTCCTGCAGATATGCATTATTTTCCAGGTCGACCAGATAGATCTCCGGAACGGCTAATCCCAGGGAGTGGAAATGCCTGCTGAATTCAATAAAAGCCTCATTTTCCTCGCGGTCATGGTTGATCGCGCCTATGGCGGAACTATTTGTCCCGGTAATCCTGTAATACTCCCGGGGCGAACCGGAAGCAGGCAGTTTATTAATGGACATAATGCTTTCTCCGCACCACCTGGTAAACAGGTCATTCAGCAACTCAAGTATGGTCTGGCTCATGTTCGGTATCTCTACTTTTCAATCTTCAATCAAAGTTATCTATTTCTTTGTTGCAGATTCAAGAAGCTTTTGAACATGTTATGCAATGGACAGATTAGTGAAGTTATTCTGTGATGACTTTTCGGTGCAATAAGTCATACCTTTCCCCTTCGCGGAGCATGTAAAAATCCCGGCTTCCTTCCGGGAGAGTATAAATGGTATCCCTTTCTGCCGACCAGCGCGTTCCATCATAAATAGCTACATAGGAGTTTCCAAACACGGTGAACTGGTCTCCCTCTACTATGATACCTGTATCTTCATCAAGTCCTATCCCCAGTAGTTCAGGCCGGTTTTCCAGGATCTCAAAAATATCAAATTGACGATTTCTGGCTAAAAGATGCTGGTCAATGGCTACATGGGTGATAAATCCCAGGCCCTCTTCATGATCGCCCATCATAATGGTGTTTTTCTTTGTATCACCCCTGGCCAGGTAGGATCCCTGTATTGTTGCTCCGGCTGAGCTTCCGGCAATAATCCCACCTTTTTCCAGTAGCTCGAAGAAGGCCTTATGAGTTAAGGTCCCCAGGTAAGAATCGGCATGTCTCCATTGTCTGCCCCCACTGAACCAGATCCCAGCTGCATTCCTGATGGGCTCCACAAAGGCCTCACTGTTGGCCTCCTCGCGGTCCCTGGTATGCAGGACAGTAACCTGTTTAAATCCCAGGTCTGTAAAACTTTTTTTGAATCTTTCCAGGTCTTTTTCAGTAAGGCGGTCACTGCTTATGGCTGTTGGGATAACCACTATGGGAGCATTGGCTCCCCCTGCCATTTCCATGAATTTTGTGTAGAATATATCCGAAGCAGCTCCCCCAATAACCAGCAGGGTTCCATTTGTTGGTCCGTGACTTTCTACTTTTTTTGATTGGGAATAGCCCTCCGCAGACCATGCAAGGGAAACGAGCAGGGCGAGTAGTAATGAAAATCTCATATTTATCAATTTAGATATTTAGTAATCTTCTCAACAGGAAAGGGATTTCCATGACCGGGGTAAATGGTCGCCGCTCCCATGTTGATCACTTTGATCCAGCTTTCTTTTAACAGGTCCAGATCTAAGGCATAGATAGGTAATTTTGGCCTGAATCCAAATGGAAGCCTGTTATGGGCCAGGCAGCCAACAAAAGCTTCCCCCGATTCAAGTATCACACTAATAGATCCATAGGTGTGCCCGGGTGTATAAATGATTTTACCCTGGAGACCATATTTCTTAAGTGAGAAATCATTATCATCCAGTACGATATCAACTTTTGCAGAGGGGGGGACTCCAATTCTTTTAACTATTGGCATAAACAGGGTACGGGAGATCTTTCCCCAGGGGGTAACTCCCTCCGGCCAGTGGAATATTGATTCCTCAAGGTGAGTCCTGTCTTTTTCGTGCATGACAATCTTTGCGCCGGTGAGATTCTGGATGTCTTTTGCTCCCCCACAATGATCAAAATCTCCATGGGTCAGGATGATCAGTTGAATATCCTCAGCTACCATACCATGAAGAAGGAGTAATTCTGAAAAGGATTTATCATTCCACGGCATGCCTCCGTCCACCAGAACGGCACCCTTATCTTTTACTATGTAGCTGGTATTGATTCCGGAGCTGAAAGGAATAATCTGTGTCATCTGCTTGATTTGAAGTGCTTTCTTCGAAGGTACTTCAAAAATCAACAGGGGTCAATGGGGCAAGGACTATCGGAGAGAGAGTCAAAACTAAGGCGGATTTAATTATCCTTCACACAACGGACCGAAAAGCCATCGGATTTGACATTGTAGTACCGGTGAACCGAAGTATAAGAGGAATATATATGCCGGCCCCATGCCCGGACGTTGCTGTACTCTGTTGCAGTCCAGAAGTTTACGTTATCTCCTATGTGATCAAAAGTGCCGTCATAACGCCGACCGCCTGCAGGTTGAGCTATAAATCCAATGCTTCCAAATGCAGAGTCATTTACCAAATACCCATCTAACCAAAGATCGCGGGAATTGGCAAGTCTGCTGCCTTCGTTTGTGCCCCTGAGTCCCTTGAGGTCGGCCTCAGCCTGGGTCATGCCCAGAAACATCTCCAGTTCTTTCCATTCATTGTCACTGGGTACATGCCAGCCATCTGGACAGACTCCCTGTACCCCGCCTGGGTTATTGTTGGTGCTGAGGTTTCCGTTCATGACTGCTGCCCAGGAGTAAAGAGCCCCATAGGTCTGAGCTTCATTATTTTTATTGTTGTTATAAAAGCAGCAGGCTTTCTCATCATATCCCAATGCCGCCCAAACTGAAACGTTTTCAATCAGGGGTATAGCTGTCCCATCTGCGTAGTGGGTGGTCCTCAGGTTATTTATCATCCACCGCTGGTCTCCAAGTTGTATGGTAGAGTAGCTGTTTCCATCATAATCGCTTACTGTGCCAAGCTGTGTATTGATTTCAGGGTTTTCATTTCTTTCACAGCTGTGGTGCAGAGGTGCTATACAGATAAGCACAATCAGTAAAGCAAACTTATACTCCGACTCAGGGTATTTCATTTAATGGACAAGATAAAGAAATGGCAGGTATTGGTCAAGTAGAAATCAGATAAACAGATAATTACGTTATGCAACTCAACTCTTTATCATCTTTTTTGTTAGTACCTATATCAATTACTGAACAACATGAGAAGTGCAACAATCATCCTGATTACCTTATTTATTCTGAGCGGTTTTTTATCGAAGAGCTATTCACAAATATTTATTGGAACTACCGAAATTGATACCAATTCAATCGTAACAGGCCTGGATACTCCCTGGGAAATTCTCTGGGGTCCTGATGATCACATCTGGCTTACAGAAAGGAATGGAACGATAAGCAGATTGAATCCTGAAAGCGGTGAACTAGCAGAACTGATTTCAATAGGGGATGTTATCGAGAACAATGAAGGAGGTCTTCTGGGTATGGTCCTGCACCCTGACTTTGAGAATTATCCCCATGTATTTGTGGTCTATACTTATGTTGGATCTTCAGGCGTGGAGGAAAAACTGGTTAGATATACTTACTCCAACGGGGAACTGGCCTCACCTCTTACTTTGTTGGAGGGAATAGATGGGTTTGGCAATCATAATGGTTCAAGGCTTGTTATTGATGCGGAACAAAAGTTATATATGACAACTGGAGATGCAGGGAACACAGCCCATTCCCAAAATCTTAACTCGCTAAATGGGAAGGTGCTGAGGATGAACCTGGATGGTAGTTTTCCTGAGGATAATCCCTTCCAGGGAAGCTATGTATGGAGCTGGGGTCATCGGAATGCCCAGGGCCTTGTCCTGTCTCCCCTGGGTTTGATGTATAGCTCTGAGCATGGAACATCGAGGGATGATGAAGTCAATATTATTGAAAAAGGGAGAAACTATGGCTGGCCTGAGGTGCAGGGATTCTGTGATGATCCTGCAGAAACACAGTTTTGTGCCAATGCAAATGTGGCAGAACCCATTGTTGCCTGGACCCCGACCCTGGCAGTAGCAGGAACTGATTTCTATAGTCATTCCGCCATACCGGAGTGGCAAAACTCATTGCTTGTCACCACTTTAAAAGAGGGCAGCCTGGCAGTACTAAAACTAAGTCCGGATGGTAGATCTGTAATATCGGAAGAATTGCTGTTCGATTACTGGTGGGGCAGGTTGAGGGATATTTGTATTTCTCCTGACGGCCGGGTATTCCTGGCTGTTTCTAACAGGGATGGGAGAGGGACTGTCCTGACCGGAGATGATAGAATCGTTGAAATTTTATCACTTAATGATGCAGAGTATTGTTCAAGGGAGGAGAGTGTCTCCATTTGTCCGGGCGAAACCTTCAACTTTTATGGTCAGGAGCTCGGACAGCCTGGAATTTATTCGGATACAATAAGCAATACAAGCGGATGCGATACAATTGTGTCTCTCCTGCTAAATTTTTATGATTTAGTAAGTCTTGATCTGGTGGATTCGGTTCTTATGGCCCATGATGATGAAGCCGTCCTGACAGTAAATGAAGGATTCATATCCTATGAATGGAATGCGGATCCGGCTTTAGACGAGAATACAATTACCGTTCTGGCTTCCGAACTGGGGGAAGGGATTTTCTACTATACTATCGAAGTAGTGGATAGTAACGCATGTATACAATATGATACCTCTGTGGTGATTGTGAGTCCGGCTGTGGGTATTCAATCCTTAGCTAAGCTGGAGTATTCAGTCTACCCGAACCCAGTATCGGGAGCTGAACTGAATATTGATTACAACATAAGCGCTGAGGGGACGCTAATAATCTATTCTCAGGACGGAAGGGAAGTTTCAAGATACACCCTCGCATCGGAAAATCAGCATATTCAAATCCAGCTACCAGAAACTAGGGGAATTTACAATCTAATCCTTAGAAACAAGGAGGGATTACGCCACATGAAGATTCTAAAGTTGTAGTCGTGTACGTATCAGTAGACTGCTAAGCAAGAGGAAGGAAGAGATCGTAAGCAGGGAAATCCCAATCCCAAAATTGTCTGCAAGCAAACCGAAAGCCAGGGCAAGCAGGGAGGTGATGATGGTCCTTAACAGAGACTGTGCTGAAATAACGGAGGTAAGTATCTCTTTGGGTACCTGCTTAGCTATGGCTCCAGTCAATAGAGGTTTACGTATGTTCTCCAATATGAAAATTCCAGCAAAAGCCAGAAGTGAGATGATCCAGAATTCGTAGTCATAGGCAAGGCCACTAATAGCTCCAAGAAGGAAACTTAGAAGCAGGGTGAGACGGACCATATTATAATGACTTCTATTGGCCAGATATGATGAATATTTTGATGCAGATGAACTGGCCAGGAAAATTATGAAATACATAAGCCCGATAAAGATTCCGCTTTTTTTCTCCATATCCAGATGAACCAGGACAGGAAGGACAAGAGCCAGGTTGAACATCACCAGCTGAATGTAATCCTTTATGGCCCGAAGATAGGCTGTATGCGATGCCGAGCTATAAATAATCTTCAGGACAAGGGGTTTCTTTAGTAGCTCATAGAGCATCCGGATTGCCGTCCCCACACCTGAGCCCTTTTTATTTTTGGCGGGCTCCAGGGGGCGATCCAGGGCAGAGGGATAGCTCAGGATCAGAATAAGATTCAGCACATAGGGAAGGATGGAGTAGAGAAAAATACTTTCATAGGAGCCCCCGTAGAGTACGATAATACCGGCTACAAGGGCCGAGAGTGCGGAACCTTTCTGTGACCAGGAGCGGGTATGTCCATAATAGTTGGCTTCCTGACCTGCCATGTCATTTAAGTTCAGGTAGTCCATGATCATTCCTTTGTGGGTTCCCGAACGAAAAGCCTCAGCAAGGCCAAAGAGAATAAATGCGATCATAAATAGCCAGAAATTCTGGAAGATGTAGAACAGGGTAAATGAGCTGATATATAGGATGAAGGAAAATGCCAGGGCTCGTTTACGACCAAAGGCGTCTGCAAGGATACCCGATGGCAACTCCAACAGATTCGTGATTACTTCCCGGACTGCATAGAGTATACCTATCTGGGTAAAGGAGATCCCTTTTTCCAGTAGAAAGAGAATGAAAAAGGCATCGAAGAACCTGAGGTTCTTCAGGAATCCATACATGCAGAATTTGTAGTACTGCCTGTTCTTTACTATCTGATCACTATTACTCACTGAATGCCCGGGAATCTGTCAATTATCCTGTAATTTAGCCAACTTAATCTGCCCTTAAGTTATTATTTTCTTTATCCCAGAAGGACCCCTCTTCTTCAAGCTGACTTTCAAACTTTTCTAAATCCGAAAGTAGTTCAATAGTAAGTTCCGGTTTTTCTTTTGCCACATTGATCCGTTCTCCCAGATCCTCTTCAACCTGAAATAATAATGGAGTTTCTCTCGATGCTACAAAACCATAATTATTTTTTGTTTGAGAACCAATACGGACATGAAGTTTCCAGGCATTCTTTCTGATGGCTGATGGTAAATTGTCGGTATAGTTATAGAAGAATATGAAATCTTCGGCCTGGTATGGATATTTTTCAGGCATCAATATGGATCGGATATCCCGTCCGTCAATGGTCCTGTCCTGTGGTAATTCTATTCCTGCAATGGCAAAAATGGTTGGCAAAACATCTAAGGTACTTACGGGTCTTTGTTCGTTCCTGTTTCCCTTTATTTTTGATGGCCAGCTAATAATTCCCGGTACCCGATGTCCACCTTCCCAGGTGGAGCCTTTGCCATCGCGAAAGGGCGTGGCATAGCCAACTTTTAATCGGGTATCGCCATATTTTTCACTATCTGATCGATTCGAAAATAATATCCAGGGACCATTGTCCGATGAGAAAATAACAATGGTATTCTCTCTCACACCAACATCTTCCAGGCATTGCATAATATCTCCAATTGAAGCATCCAGCTCCTCCATAACATCACCCAGCTCTCCGTTTCGCGACAGTCCTTTAAATTTGTCACTTACAAAAAGCCCCAGATGTGGCATATTATACGCTACATAGGCAAAGAAGGGATTCTCCTTATTCCTCTTAATGAAGTCAACAGCTGCTTCGGTACATATACCGGTTAATGATTCAGAGGCCTGAATATTTGAAGGCAAGTCCTTTGCAATCAACTCATATCCCGGTATTGGATTGTTTCCTTTTGGATTACTTTTCAAAAGCATGGAAGTATTGTAATCATGCGAAACATTGGTCCCTATCCATTCATCAAAACCATGAGCAAGAGGTAAGGTCTTCGGGGAAAAATCATTCTTTTCGTTGGGGCTTCCAAGATGCCATTTCCCGAACATCCCGGTTGCATATCCTACCGATTTTAATCCTTCGGCAAGTGTAATCTCATTTTCATGAATATGTTTTTGCGCCTGGGGACCAATTACCCAGGATCCGAGTCCTGAACGTCCCGGATAACGACCTGTCATTAGCGAGTAGCGGGATGCAGAACAGGCAGGAGAAGTCACATAGAACTGGGTAAAATTAATTCCACTCTGCTTAAGGTCAGTAATATTTGGTGTTTTGATGGTGGGATTACCATTATGTGCATAATCGCCATATCCGCTGTCATCAAGGTAAATCAATACCACATTGGGCCTGGGATTTTCTTTCTCCCCGTTATCTCCGGGATCAGCCCGGGTAAATGCCATAAGCAAAATGATTATTCCGGATAAAAGGAGATATTTCATCTTTCTAAATTCTTTTCACTTAAAAAGTGTTGCAAATACTGCTCATCAAGGGCATCGCTATCGCCATACTTAATCCTTATGTCGATAAGTTTTTGATGCATTTCCTTCTGTATCTCTGTATAGTCGGGATTGTTATAGAGATTGTTCATTTCCGATGGATCCTTTTCCATATCGTATAGTTCCCAGGTATCAGAATCATAGTAAAAGTGAATTAATTTGTAACGATCGGTACGAATTCCATGATGACGTTGAACATTGTGTTCACCCGGGTATTCATAGTAAGTATAATATATTGCATTGCGCCAATCGTCGCTTTTCCCACTTACCAGATCACGAAAAGATTCGCCCTGGATGTCTTCAGGGATGGGGGTGTTGGCATAATCCAGAAAGGTCGCCGCAAAATCAAGATTCTGGATCAATTTATCAACCACAGTACCCGCCTTTATCTCTTTTGGATAACGCATTAAAATGGGTGTTCTGAACGATTCTTCGTACATAAAACGTTTATCGAACCAGCCGTGCTCCCCCAGGTAGAAGCCCTGGTCTGAAGTATATATCACGATGGTATTTTCAGAAAGTCCCGCCTCTTCCAGATAATCCAGGACTTCGCCCACTCCATCGTCAACCGATTGAATGGTGGCAAGATAATCGCGCATGTATCTGTTAAACTTCCATAGAGCCAGCTCTTCTCCTTCTGGTTGCTGAGCCTTGAACTCTTCGATTAGCGGTATGTAATGTGCATCCCAGGCAGCACGTTGCTCATCGTCCATGCGTTCGTACATGGTCTGGGCATACTTTCTGTATTTGGTCTGAAGACTGCCTTCTTCATCAAGCATCTTTAAATCGTAAACCAGGTCCATGTGCTCAAAAATACCCATTTCGTGTTCAGCTGCTACCGGTCTGTTTTCGTAATCGTCGAAGAAATTTGCAGGTGGAGTGAAGGTCCTGTCATCAAAAAGATCGAGGTACTTTTTTTCAGGCATCCAGGTACGATGCGGGGCTTTCTGGTGATATAGCATCAAAAAGGGTTTCTCTTTGTCGCGTTTATTCTTCAGCCAATCCAGTGCCAGATCGGTTGTGATCTGCGTGCAATAACCCCTGTATTGCTTTTTCACACCGTTTTCAATAAAATCGGGGTTGTAGTATTGTCCCTGTCCCGGCAATACATTTGAATAATCAAAGCCCTGGGGCAAACCATTCAGGTGAATCTTACCAATCAAAGCAGTTTGATAGCCGGCATTTTGTAATTGTTTAGCAAAATTATCCTGGTCCCAGTTAAATGCCTGCAGATTATCCACCTTGCCATTGACAAAGCTGTGTTTCCCGGTTAACATGGCTGCACGGCTGGGTGCACATATGGAATTACTCACATAACCATGGGTAAACAGGGCACCTTCTTCTGCAATACGATCAATGTGTGGAGTGAGGTTCAGGCCATAACCATAAGCACTGATCGCCTGGTAAGCATGGTCGTCACTCATTATAAAAACAATGTTTGGCTGTATTTCTGTTTTTTGATAAGTTGTTCCGCAGGAAATCAGAACTGAAATGCCAAGCAGGGCAAAAAGCCATTTAATATTTTTCATATGCAGCTTATTAAGAATATGTTTATTCGTTGTTACTCTGTGAAATCTATTTCTGCCACAGAAGCTGTTGTTCCGTTTCCGGCAATTTCAAGGGCTTGAATCTTCAAATAACGGGTATTGACTGATTTATCGAAATTGTGCTTTCTGCTTGTGGGATCATTTATCAGGTTCCCGAAAATAAATTCTTCGTGAACTATCCAGGTCCTCCCATCCTTACTCACCAGGATCTGTCCCTTCTGAATCATCCCTTTATCATTTTCAGTTTGCGGAGTATATATAAAGCCTTTTATATCATAGCTCTCGCCCAGGTCAATTTCCAGGAAATGTCTGTTCTTTTTATTTTGCTTCGAATGCCAGTAGCTCTCTTCATCCCCATCAATGGCCAGTTCAGCGTCATGATTTTTCTCTTCTCCGGAGTGTTTTGAAATCACCCAGTTCTTCTTGACGATACCAAACTGCATGGATGCAATACTTCCTTCTTGTTCGTTTATGAAGGCCCTTACCCTTATCTCACCCTTGGCAAAGAAAAACGGACTACTATATATTTTCGAATCTGATACGGGCTCACTGCCATCTGTGGTGTAACGAATTACCATGTTTGAATTCAAATTGGTTGAAGTATTCTCGCCATGAGGCTTCCATCGAAAGGTGTGCTTCTTCATGCCAATATCAACCATTCCATCCACACTTCTGCTTACGGTAAGTTGAGGAGGCCTGCTTTTATAGTAATGGGCGGATACATTGGCGATGGCTGGCAATTCACGGTAGGCCAGTGTCCGAATGCGAAATCTCTTACTATGTACCTCTGGGAATCGCAAAATACGCTTATACCCCACATTGGTACTCAGGGCAATTTCTGTCCACTCATTGTTCAACCAGGCATCAACGGCGAATTCTTCAATTCGTTCACCATGAGTGCTAATTGCTTCCTGAATTACAAAACGATTGATGGTAACAGCTTTGTCTGTAATGATCTCTATATTTTGCTCCTTGGTAGATAAAAGTAAATAACTCCCAACATTATCATCCAATACCTTTTTTGGTCCTCGGGCTCCTTCAAACAGGTTTGTGCCATAGGTTTCTTTAATCCTTTTGCCTGTCTCTCTCAGGACCTGGACATCCTCATCTGAAAATCTGCCTTCTCGGTTTGGCGGAATATTCAGAAGAAAGATAGAATTCCCGCCCACTGATCGTTCATATATATCAAATACATCATCAGCATTTCTAACTTTCTGGTCATGGTCGTCGCGGTAAAACCACCCTTCTCTGATTGAGGTATTTGTTTCTGCAGGCTGATAATGTATATACTTGGCCTTATAGAGTTGTTCTCTCTGGGCTATGGGATCGCCTGTAATATCGTCGAAACTATTCATAGCGTTGGGGTCTTTCTGATAAGGAATAATATTCCATTCGCTATCTCTTGTTCTCCCTGATTCATTTCCACACCAACGCAAATCCTGTCTGCCAAAGATTACGGCTTCCGGTGCCAGTGTTTGAATAAGCTCTTTCCACGCAGCATAATTGTATTTTTGTCCTCCCTTTCGTTTTGGATGTGCCCCATCAAACCAAACCTCATGAATCGGTCCATATTCGGTCAATAACTCGAATAACTGGTTGAGCATGTATTCATTGTAATCATCTACTTCAAAGGTGAAACTGGTCTTGTTTTCAAAAGGCCGACCTTCCACCACCCGTGGAATTACGCGTTCGGTATACTCGCTCAAATTTCCGTAAAGCCCTTCCGGATTCTCAATCTGGTACAAATCGGCAGGTGATAGATATACGCCTAACTTCATTCCATACTTCTGGCAGGATTCTGATAAATCTTTCATTACATCTCCCTTTCCATCCCTGAATGGTGAGGACATTATCCCGTGTTTGGTATACCTGCTTTGCCACAAACAGAAACCATCGTGATAGA
>Ga0209633_10002297_pt1 | contig 18623 bp, 15 predicted proteins | sample Cruoilmetagenom1_FD_187290 | JGI IMG/M metagenome (GOLD analysis project Ga0209633, IMG submission 187290) | Oil polluted marine microbial communities from Coal Oil Point, Santa Barbara, California, USA - Sample 1 (SPAdes) (version 2) | ecosystem: Environmental > Aquatic > Marine > Oil seeps ... | reverse complement strand
AGGCCGCGTGCAAGTATGCACCCAATACGCGCCGCCGCGCCTGTGATTAGAATAGCTTTTGTCATGTGAGCAGGCTAGCACGTCAAATGCTAAGCACCAAGCACTGCCTGTAACATAGGAACAGCATTGTTAAATGCGTCTACTGCTTCTGGTTTTTTCAGTGCAAATTTAACAGTTGCGCCAATATAAAGCGCATAGCCAAGCAAGAATACAATACCCGTTTTTTTACTAATCGGCGCACGGCGCAAAACGAACACAGTCAGCGCAATAATCGCCGCGAGCATCACCCAAATATCGAAATAGTTAAACCCGTCAGGAACGCTAACATTGCCAACCAGCGCTGCCGCGCCCATCACTGCGAAAATATTAAATACGTTCGAGCCAAGCACATTCCCAATGGCCATCTCGGTTTGACCGCGCCACGCGGCGACCATCACCGTAGCCAGCTCTGGCAAAGATGTGCCGATAGCGACAATGGTCAAGCCGATAATTTCTTTGCCGACATTAAGGCTTTCCGCGATTATCGTCGCATTTTTTACGATGAGGTCGCCGCCAAATGCGAGGCCCGCAATGCCAAATACGATGAACACTATCGTGACCCACATTTTTTTCGGCAAGCCTTCCATAGCGTCAATATCGGCCATGTCGTGCAGCGCTGGATCGTCAGCACCCGCTTTGGCCAGGCCAAACATCCACGCCAAATAAATGACGATTCCAGCAAATAAAATAGCCCCGTGCCACATAACCAGCGGCCCTGGCAGCAAAATTAGGACGATCAAAATAAGCGTCGCGACAACTGCAACAGCGGAATTACGCCCAACACCCGCAACATTAGTCGGTATGGCCATTAACAGCGCGGGAACGCCCAAAACAAGCAATACATTAGCGATATTAGAACCAACAACATTACCAATAGCCAGCTCGCTAACGCCAGTTAGAACAGCCTGAATACTGACCACTAATTCTGGAGCAGACGTGCCAAAGGCAACGATTGTAAGGCCGACAATTAACGGCGGAATGCCCCATTTACGCGCAAGCGCTGCCGATCCGCGCACAAGCGTATCGCCTGCCAACAATAGCAAAACCACGCCTGCACTGAGCAGTAAAAAACTTTGAATAAGGGCCAAGGTAAATGCCTACCAGAATTTCTTAAATTCTAGCAGGTTAAGCCCGCCAAACAAAACGCCTGCAAGGCCAAAAATCAATAAGGCTGGGTCAATGTTAAACCAGCCAAAAAGACTAACGCCCGATTGAATAAGTTGTGAAAATAATACCATGGTGTCCCTCATATGGTTTGGACTTAAAAGATTCTGTTGCTCTATAGCGCGCCCCGCCCCAAAGTCCAAGCCTTCTTACATGAATTTACCTATGGACGGGGGGCAGTAGGGTCTCTATCCATAAGACAACGATAATTTAACAGGAGAACACCTATGTTTAACGCATTCAAATTCGCAAAATCTGCGGGCAGTAAATTATTAGACAAAAAGCAGGGCAAAGACGCTTTGACAGAACAAGCCAAAAAATACGGCTATGACACCAAAGGTATGGATTACGACATTGATGATGACGGCGCGGTAGTTGTACGCGGTAAAGCTGCCTCACAAGAGATGAAAGAACGTGTCCTGCTCGCCTTTGGTAATGTCGCGGGCATTTCCATGGTCAAAGACGAAGTAGAAGCCGAAGACGGCGGCGCTGTATCGACCTTCCACGAAGTTGTGAGCGGCGACACGCTTGGCAAAATTTCCAAAAAATACTACGGTAAAAGCTCGCTCTATATGAAAATTTTTGACGCTAATAAGCCGATGCTTAAAAACCCCGATAAAATCTATGTTGGCCAAATGCTCCGCATCCCAACTGACGAAAAGACCCCTACAGCGAGCGTTTGAGCGTTAAATGTTTAGTTTTTTGGGTGCCGTGGTAAAGATCACAAACAGTCTAACAGGCAACCTTCGCTCTGTGCCAGCGCAAGGATTTGAGTGAGCGCTAGCGATACTCAAATCCGTCAGCGCGTGAACGGACGGCAGGCGCAACCTGGCGGAAAATAAAAAAGACAAAGCGGCGAAGACTGAGAGAGAGAAAACAGTCTTCGTCCGCCTTGCTACGTGTGCTGTCGGCCTAGTCTTGGCGGCCAATCTCGAGGGGGAGACGTTTACAGCGGGGACGCACGCAAGTTCTTTATAGGATATTGCGTTGAATACACCCTGAACGAAAACGCCACATTCTGGCCATATTTAAACGCTCATTTAAGTCATGTTCATAAAACTTCTAATTTTCACAGCTTTCACAGTATTTTTAGGCTTTTCGCCCGTAAATGCTCTGGCGGGCTCACCTGCTAAATCGGCGGTGAGCCGCGCGGCAGTAAAAAAGACCACTCCGAAATTGACCAAAGATTTGACCGCCAAGGGGTTCACGCTAGGCGATGCCGTCTTTATGCGGATTATCAAATCCCCTGCCCCCGCCGCAGGCACGCTCAAAGGCGGCACGCTCGAAGTTTACTTGCAAAAGCCAGAAGGCCGCTTTGAGCATTATAAAACCTATGACATTTGCGCCGCGTCTGGCACCCAAGGCCCCAAAACCAAGACTGGAGACCAGCAGTCCCCAGAAGGATTTTACTATCTAAATGCCGCGCGGTTCAATCCGTGGTCGTCCTACCATCTTAGCCTAAACCTTGGCTACCCTAACACTTATGACCGGGCGCGCGGCTATACGGGTGATTACCTGATGATCCACGGCAATTGCGTGTCCATTGGCTGCTACGCTATGACCGACAAAGGCATTGATGAGATTTATACCCTATCGCAAGCCGCGCTTCAAAACGGGCAGACCATCATCCGCGTCCACAGCTTCCCCTTCCCCATGAGCGAAGCCAATCTAGCCACAAAAAAAGACAACCCCCATTACGAATTTTGGCAAAACCTAAAGCAAGGCTGGGACTGGTTTGAGGACGGCGGCGTACCGCCCAATGTCACCGTTACAGACAAGACTTATGTTTTTGGCGCCCTGCCCTAAGTACAGCGACTGACGGGGAAACATACCAAGAGGCGGGGAAGACGCGCAGCGGCTGACCGGGAAACATAATGTCTGTTTTTGTTATTTGCGTTATGCGTATTTCGCGCTACCACAGCGCCAAAGCAAACAACGGAATTTCCCATGGACTTTATCGACCTCAAATCTCAGCAAGCCCTGATCAAAACTAAAATCGACACGGCAATCGCCAAAGTTTTAGACCATGGCCGCTATATTTTCGGCCCCGAAATCGCCCAGTTCGAAGCTGATATGGCCGCATTTGGAAATGCCAAACATGTACTGTCTTGCGCGAGCGGTACTGACGCCCTTGTTTTACCGCTGATGGCCATGAATATTGGCGCGGGCGACGCGGTCTTTTGCCCGTCTTTCACATTTGCCGCCACCGCAGAGGCCGTTGCCTTGCGCGGCGCTACGCCCGTTTTTGTCGACATCGATAGAGACACCTATAATATGTGCCCCGCTAGCCTACAAACCGCTATTGATGGCGTGATGACCAAAGGCGAGCTAACCCCCAAAGCAGTTATTGCAGTCGATTTATTTGGCCAGCCCGCTGACTACCCAAAAATTGCGGCGATTACCCGCGCCAGCGGTCTTAAACTCATTGCCGACACGGCCCAAGGGTTTGGCGGCACACTTGCGGGCAAACACCCTCTGCATTGGGCCGATATTTCCACCACTAGTTTTTTCCCCGCCAAGCCACTGGGATGTTACGGGGATGGCGGCGCGATGCTGACCAATGATGACGAGCTGGCACATGTCATCGACAGCCTGCGCAATCACGGTAAAGGCACGGACAGATATGACAATGTCCGTATCGGCCTTAATTCTCGTCTCGACAGCATACAGGCCGCGATCTTAATCGAAAAATTAAATTTATTTGCGGGTGAAATTGATGCGCGCATGAAAATTGCAGCGCGCTATAATCAAGGGCTTACGGGTGGCGTTTCGCGCGTGCCCGTCCTCATGAAAGACTGTGTGTCGACATGGGCCCAATACACGATAGAGGTCAATGACCGCGACAGGTTTATGGCCCATATGAAAGATGCTGGCGTGCCAACCGCGTCCTACTATCCGCGCCCCGTTCACAAGCAAACCGCCTATGAGCACTACCCTGTTGCGGGCAATGGGCTTGCTAACACTGAAGCTTGTATGGGCAAGGTCGTTGCCCTACCCATGAGCGCATATCTAACGCGCAGCGACCAAGACAAAGTCATAGCCGCCGCGCTATCTTTTTAGGGGTTATTTCCCAAATATAAGATCAATACGGCGCTGGGCAATCGGATGATAGCTTGAACGAGCTTTGGCATATACTTCCTTGCCCCAACTCTGCGCGTCTTTATTATTGTTAAGCGCGCCGTAAAGACGGTAGATAAATTTCCCGCGCCCGACACTCATTAAGAATTTTTCAAGCTCCACATCAACATCAGAATAATCACCTTTAATCGCCTGCATATACCACGCGAAGGCGATTTCAGCGTTTTGTGTACCCGTTAGGCTAAAGGCGGCGTCAAGGTCTTCAAACTGCTCATCGCTCAGACCTTCTGGTAAATTATTGAGAAAATGCAGCCATTCATGGGTCGACCAATCAGCCGTTTTCATATCGCTAGCCTTAACCTTGCCAGATACCCAATCAGCGCTTTGCGCAGCCACATTAGTAAAAGCGTCAGACGTCGCGGGCACGAATGTATCGGGCAAACCTGGGCCATAAACCCACGCATCAATTTCAGCTTTAGTCACTGCATCTGGGTTTTTGACATGCAAATTATCATGTAAGTATGTCAGGAAATCTTCGGTCGTGATGCTTTGAAACGCAAAATGGTCGAAATACCCTTTGAGGAAAGCATCAAATTCGGCACGGCCAAAACGCTGCTCCAAAAATTGCAAGAAGAACTGCCCCTTCACATAAGCAATATTGCTAAATGCATCATCTGTATGCTTTAAATCAGCAGGCAGTTTCAAATGTGTCAGCTCTGGCCGGTCTTTATAGCCGTCAATATCGCGCTGCACATCATCAAGTGAAAGCACTTGCTCCATGGCGGCACGTTCTTTGCCATATAGGTCTTCCATAACCCGGTTTTCCACATAGGACGTGAAACCCTCATTAAGCCATGCATCTTGCCACGTCGAATTGGTCACAAGGTTTCCAGACCAAGAATGGGCTAGCTCATGGGCGACAACATTGGTCAGAGATTTATCCCCTGCGATTAACGTCGGGGTCATGAATGACAAACGTGGGTTTTCCATGCCGCCGAACGGGAATGACGGCGGCAGCACAATCAGATCGTAACGGCCCCAGCGATAAGGCCCGTAAAGTTTCGAATTCGCAGCTTCCATCAGCGGCGTTTCGGAGAACTCTTCGGCGGAAGCATCAAGGATATATTCTTCCGCGTAAACACCAATATGATCATTGATGGCTTTAAACTTGATGTCACCCACAGCAATGGCCAGCAAATATGACGGGATGGGCTGTGGCATGTTGAAATGATATTCGCCGTTTTCATCCTTCGCGCCTTGCTCGGCGCTCATCAAAGGCAATAACTCATCAGGCACGCGCAATGTCGCCGTATATGTCATACGCACGGCGGGCGTGTCTTGCAAAGGCGCCATGGTGCGCGCATTAAGGGCTTGAGCTTGGCTAAACAAATATGGATGTTTTTTACCAGCAGTTTGCGCAGGCGACAGCCATTGCAGGCCTTCTGCTTTTGGGCTGGTGCGGTAATCAATAACGATTTTGTCCGTATCTGCTGTTAATGGGATCCTTAGTTTTGAGCCCATCACCGGGTCTGCGTCTTCTAAAAAATGGGTCACAGCAAATTCAGGATGCGTTTGCGTCTCGCCATTAAATGTCTGCACCGAGCGAATGGTCAAATCTTTGCTATCAAGCACTAACATGTCAGCGCTCGGATCGAGCCTTTTGATGGTCAGGGTCGCTGTACCGTCTAAAACTTTTTCATCAAAATTGACATCGAGATTTAAATCAAGATGACTAACCTGCACCTTGTCATAATTGGCGTAAGTAAACTTATCATCTTTGACAATTTTACGCGCAGGCGTGTGAACGGCAGCGGGTTTATCAGAAGATGCAGATGGCGTTTGAGTAGATGAGGACGATTTTTCAGAACCACCACACGCGCTCAAAGTCAAACATAAAGCGGCGCTGGCAAGCAAGACGGGTTTTAAAGTAAGGCGCATAAAATTCTCCAGTTATTTTTTCCCATTCTACTCTGGCAGCGCGCGTATAACAAGCATTGGGTTTGCTTATCTCGCACCAGCAAGCATACTAATGCATAAGCATTCCTGATTGACTGGCTTGAAAACAAGTTATCTACTAGGCTCTCATTTTTTATTATTTACCTATTACAGCTCGGAGCAACGAATGCGCACTTTTGGAATTATTATTACTGGCTTTATGCTAACAGCGTGCGGCGGGCAAAGCTCTGGCGCTGGTGATAAATTACGCGCCTCATTTGAAACCGAGTGCGACCGACTCGTCAAATTGGACGGATTTGACAAGCGTTTTCAAGGAAAGTTTTGCTCTTGCTGGGCTACCGATTTAGAAAAAACTCTTAATGCGCGTTCAATGCAGCAGCTCATCACAATGCATGCAGAAGTCCAGAGTTCTGATGAGGCCGAAGATGCTTTCGATGACCTAGAAAAAACAGCGCCTGCATTGGGCGGCGCAGCAGAAGAATCGGCTGATTATTGCCGCGAGATGGCTGACAAATAGAGAGACACTATAAGAGCGCGCTTAATGATCAGTTCAAAATAATTGATAAAAAAAAGCCGCTCTTTTCGTGAAAAAAGAGCGGCCTTTTGAAATATTTTAATTTATGAAGCTATGCACCATCACTGGCCGCTTCAGCTTCGATCTCTTCTGGGAAGTCTTCGAGGGCTGGCGCGCCAGAGGCCCGCTCTTCAAGAAGTTTAGAATCACGCTCATTGGCCAGTTTTTGGTATTTGCGCAAATTCGCGCCCGTACCAGCTGGGATGAGACGGCCAACAATGACGTTCTCTTTAAGACCTTCAAGCGTATCTTCCTTACCGTTGACAGACGCATCCGTAAGAACCCGTGTTGTCTCTTGGAAGGACGCCGCAGAAATGAATGAGCGTGTTTGTAGTGACGCTTTGGTAATACCAAGCAAAACAGGCTTGCCAACAGCAGGCGTTTTGTTTTTATCACGTTCAAACAATGCCGCATTTACTTCCGCAAATTCGATACGGTCAAGCTGTTCACCTCTTAGAAGACTGGTATCGCCTGGGTTTGTCACTTCAACTTTTTGAAGCATTTGGCGCACAATCACTTCGATATGCTTGTCGTTAATCGGCACGCCTTGCAAGCGGTAAACAGCCTGCACTTCTTCAACCAAATATTCGGCCAAAGCTTCGACGCCCAAAATATCAAGGATATCATGAGGCGCAGGATTACCGTCCACAAGATAATCACCTTTACCCACTTGGTCGCCATCGCGAACAGTCATGTGCTTACCTTTAGCGATTAGCAGCTCAACTGGTTCGATGCTCTCGTCCTCAGGGGTAATGCGAATACGGCGCTTGTTTTTATACTCGCGTACAAACTCAACCTTACCGCCAACCTCTGCTATGACCGCATCGTCTTTCGGACGACGCGCTTCAAATAGCTCGGCCACGCGCGGCAGACCACCAGTAATATCACGCTGCGTCGCGCCGCCTTTAGCGAGGCGGGCGAGGAAATCACCAGCCTTAACTTCGTCGCCATCATTGACAGACAAAATCGCGCCAACGGCAAGCATATAAGTCGCAATACTACCATTTGCCGTTTTAACAGGCTCGCCATTTTTGTCTTGAACTATAGCCATAGGCTGTAGGTCAGCACCTTTAGAAGATGAGCGCCAGTCCGTAACAACTTTGTTGGTGATGCCTGTTTCTTCGTCAGTTTCTTCCTTAACGGATACACCTTCGACCAAATCAACCAATTGAACTTTACCACCTACTTCGGTGATAATCGGCTCAGCATATGGATCCCATTCGGCAAGCTTGTCACCGCGAGAGACTTTTTTGCCTTCGTCAAGGGCCACACGGCTACCATAAGAAACTTTATGAGTTTCAAGTTCTTTACCGTCTTTACTGTGAACGGCTACCTGCATATTGCGGCCCATAACAACAAAATCACCGCGGCGATCTTTCACCACATTGCCGTTGATATAAACGATAGTCCCTTCATTAGCGCTCTCAATAGCTGACTTATCAGACACTGAAGCTGTACCGCCAATATGGAACGTCCGCATGGTTAGCTGCGTTCCCGGCTCGCCAATGGACTGCGCCGCGATAACGCCGACAGCTTCGCCCATATTGACTTTCGTGCCGCGCGCAAGGTCACGGCCATAACATGTCGCGCAAATACCGTTCGTGGTTTCACACGTCAAAGCAGAGCGCACGCGCGCATCCTGAAGACCGCTTTCGTCGATTGCTTTAGCAGTATCTTCGTCAATATATGTATTGGCTGGGAACATGACATCGCCCGTAGATGGGTCACGCAGATCTTCGGCGCAAGTACGGCCAAGCATACGTTCACCAAGCGAGACAACAACATCACCGCCGTCAACAACAGGGATAAGCTTAATACCATCTGATGTGCCGCAATCTTGCTCATTAACAATACAGTCTTGGGCAACGTCAACAAGGCGGCGGGTTAGATAACCTGAGTTAGCCGTTTTAAGGGCCGTATCGGCAAGACCTTTCCGCGCACCATGGGTCGAGTTAAAGTATTCAAGAACCGAGAGACCTTCTTTAAAGTTCGAAATAATCGGCGTTTCGATAATTTCACCAGAAGGTTTCGCCATCAATCCGCGCATACCCGCGAGCTGTTTCATTTGGTTTTTAGAACCACGCGCGCCACTATCAGCCATCATAAAGACAGAATTGATCATTTTGCGAGGCTTCGCTGTTTCGTCCATCATAGCATCCGCCACTTTGTCCGTACATTTTGACCAAGCATCCACAACCTTGTTGTATTTCTCACCCTTAGTAATAAGGCCGTCAGCATATTGCTGCTCGAAATCAGACACAACGGCTTGCGTTGCGTCCACAAGTATTTTCTTCTCGGCTGGGATGATCATGTCATCTTTACCAAATGAGATACCTGCATTACACGCTTCGCGGAACCCAAGGCCCATAATCTTGTCGCAGAAAATCACGGTGGCTTTTTGGCCCGCATGGCGATACACCACGTCGATCAGATCGCCGATGACTTTTTTGGACATAGCCTGATTAATCATACTATATGGGATGTTTTTATGTGGTGGTAGATACTCAGCGATTTTAAGGCGGCCAGGCGTCGTTTCTGCAACTTCATATGTAACATTGCCGTCCTCATCAGCCACCTTAAAACGGCCTTTGATTTTTGAATGCATCGTCACCATTTTGCTGTCGAGCGCATATTCCAGCTCTGCCATATCAGCAAATGCCATGCCTTCACCGTCCTCGCCATCAACGGCGAGAGACATATAGTATAGCCCTAAAACGATATCCTGAGACGGAACAATAATCGGCTTACCATTTGATGGTGACAAGATATTATTAGTCGACATCATTAGCACGCGAGCTTCAAGCTGCGCTTCGATAGAGAGTGGAACGTGAACCGCCATTTGGTCGCCATCAAAGTCAGCATTAAAGGCTGCACAGACTAGCGGATGAAGGCGGATTGCTTTGCCTTCGGTCAATACGGGTTCAAACGCCTGAATGCCAAGCCTATGCAGGGTCGGCGCACGGTTTAGTAGAACCGGATGTTCGCGAATAACCTCATCGAGGATATCCCAAACTTCGGGGCGCTGTTTCTCAACGATTTTTTTGGACTGTTTCACAGTGCCAGACAGGCCTTTGGCGTCAAGACGCGCGTAGATAAATGGCTTGAATAGTTCCAGCGCCATTTTCTTTGGTAGGCCACATTGATGGAGCATCAATTCAGGCCCCGTCACGATTACGGAACGGCCAGAATAGTCAACCCGCTTACCAAGCAAGTTTTGACGGAACCGACCCTGCTTACCTTTAAGCATGTCTGACATAGATTTCAGCGGGCGTTTATTAGCGCCTGTAATCACACGGCCACGGCGGCCATTGTCAAACAAGGCATCAACAGATTCTTGCAACATACGTTTTTCATTACGCACAATAATGTCTGGTGCGCGTAATTCGATCAGGCGTTTCAGACGGTTATTACGATTGATAACCCGGCGATAAAGATCGTTCAGATCAGAGGTCGCAAAGCGACCACCATCCAAAGGCACCAATGGGCGTAGCTCTGGCGGGATTACAGGTACAACGGTCAAAATCATCCATTCAGGACGGTTGCCTGATGTGATGAAGGCTTCAAGAAGCTTGAGGCGTTTTTGGTATTTTTTCAGTTTTAGCTCAGAGCCCGTTTCGCCCATGTCAAAACGCACGCGCTCAACTTCGGCTTCAAGGTCAAGAGAGATGAGCATTTCGCGCACAGCTTCGGCGCCAATAGAGGCAGTAAAGCTGTCTTCGCCAAACTCAGTTTGGGCGTCGAGAAACTCTTCTTCGGACAGAAGCTGACGTTCTTTAAGTGACGTCAGCCCAGGCTCTGTGACCACAAAACTTTCAAAGTACAAAATCCGCTCAACTTCTTTGAGCGTAATGTCAAGCATGGTCGCGATACGCGATGGTAGGGACTTTAAAAACCAGATATGCGCAACAGGCGCCGCTAGTTCAATATGGCCCATGCGCTCACGGCGCACGCGGGTAACAGTAACTTCAACGCCGCATTTTTCGCACACAACGCCTTTATATTTCATGCGTTTGTATTTGCCGCATAGGCATTCATAATCTTTGGTCGGGCCAAAGATACGCGCGCAGAACAGGCCGTCTTTTTCAGGCTTGAACGTACGGTAGTTTATGGTTTCGGGCTTGCGAATTTCGCCAAATGACCATGAGTGAATCTTCTCTGGACTGGCCAGAGAAATCCGGATGCGGTCAAAGCTTGGCCCTTCTTGGGCGGGATTGAAAATGTTCATGACCTCTTGGTTCATGATGTTCTCCTTTTTACTGGCAGATAGCTTGCCAAAAATTATTAACCGTTCGTCAGCTCAATGTTCAAACCAAGAGACCTGATCTCTTTAATAAGAACGTTAAAGCTTTCTGGGATGCCTGCTTCGAATGCGTCGTCACCGCGCACAATACTTTCGTAAACTTTCGTACGGCCAGCAACGTCATCAGACTTAACTGTCAGCATTTCTTGCAAGGTGTACGCCGCGCCATAAGCTTCGAGCGCCCACACTTCCATCTCACCAAAGCGCTGTCCACCGAATTGGGCTTTACCGCCAAGTGGCTGTTGGGTAACGAGCGAGTACGGCCCAATAGAACGGGCATGAATTTTATCGTCAACCAAGTGATGAAGTTTCAGCAGATATTTAAAACCAACAGTTACGGGGCGGGTGAAAGTTTCGCCCGTACGGCCATCCGTTAGGTATTCTTGACCAGAATCCGTGAGGCCTGCTTTACGTAACATGTCAACAATATTGCCTTCATGAGCGCCGTCAAATACAGGCGTTGCAATCGGCACACCTTTTTCCAAATTACCGGCCAGCTCAATCAGCTCATCATTCTTACGCGGCAGAGCAACATCAACGCCATAAGCGTTTTGCAATTGCTCCTTAAGCGGTGCCATGTCGCCATCAAGTCTGTACGTTTTCAAAGCATTGTCGATCATTTCGCCAACGCCTGCACAGGCCCAGCCCAAATGAGTTTCAAGGATTTGTCCAACATTCATTCGCGAAGGCACGCCCAGCGGGTTAAGAACAATATCAACGGCACGGCCATTTGATAGATATGGCATGTCTTCAACAGGATTGATTTTAGAAATCACACCTTTGTTACCATGACGTCCCGCCATTTTATCACCGGGCTGCAATTTACGTTTCACGGCCACAAAGACTTTGACCATCTTCATAACGCCGGGCGCAAGTTCATCGCCGCGCTGTAACTTGTCAACTTTGTCTTCAAAGCGAGCATCAAGCGTTGCCTTAGATGTATCGTATTGCGTGCGCAGAGCTTCAAGCTCGCCAATGGCTTTCTCATCGTCAACGCCAATGCGCCACCAATCACTGCGAGGAATTTCACCGAGGGTTTCTTCGGTTACGGGGCCTTTCCTAAAGCCGCGCGGGCCAGAAACGGCCTTCTTTCCCATCAGAGTTTTTGAAACACTGTCGTAGATATTACGCTCGAGGATAGACAGCTCGTCATCACGGTCTTTGCCGAGACTTTCGATCTCTTCACGCTCGATCTGTAGAGCCCGCTCGTCTTTGTCAACGCCGTGGCGGTTAAACACACGCACTTCAACAACGGTGCCAGATGACCCCGGTGACATCTTAAGTGATGTGTCGCGAACGTCAGAAGCTTTTTCGCCAAAGATAGCGCGCAACAATTTCTCTTCTGGAGTCATTGGGCTTTCGCCTTTTGGCGTCACTTTGCCTACCAAGATATCGCCAGCATGCACTTCCGCGCCCACAGCTACAATCCCGGCTTCGTCAAGATTACGTAGAGCTTCTTCGCCAACATTTGGTATGTCGCGCGTGATCTCTTCAGGCCCAAGCTTGGTATCGCGGGCCATAACTGAGAACTCTTCAAGGTGAAGCGAGGTATACACATCATCGCGCACAATGCGCTCGGAGATGAGAATACTATCTTCGTAGTTAAAGCCGTTCCAAGGCATAAAGGCCACGAGAACGTTTTTACCTAGCGCCAATTCACCAAGGTCAGTAGACGGGCCATCAGCAATGATGTCGCCAGCTTTGACCACGTCGCCAACTTTTACTAGCGGTGTTTGGTTGATACATGTACTTTGGTTTGAACGCTGGAATTTAAGCAAGTTATATATGTCCACGCCTGATTTTGTCAGGTCAGTTTCTTTATTGGCGCGAATAACAATTCGGCGCGCGTCAACTTGCTCGACAAGGCCATCACGGCGGGCGGCAACGGTCGCGCCACTATCGAGCGCCACAACAGATTCCATACCAGTACCCACAAGCGGCGCTTCAGCCTTGAGCAGTGGCACAGCTTGACGCATCATGTTTGATCCCATTAGGGCGCGGTTCGCATCATCGTTCTCTAGGAACGGGATAAGAGACGCAGCAACGGATACAAGCTGCTTTGGTGAAACGTCAATAAAGTCAACTTCATCGCGCGGGATTAATGTCACGTCGCCCATCACCCGGCAGGTGACAAATTCGTCGACAAGAATGTTCTTATCATCAACCTCGGCATTGGCCTGCGCCACTTTATAGCGGGCCTCTTCCATAGCGGAGAGATAAGACACGTCATTGGTAACTTTACCTTTGACGATCTTACGGTAAGGGCTTTCGATAAAGCCATATTTGTTAATGCGCGCATGAGTGGCTAGCGAGTTAATCAGGCCGATATTTGGACCCTCTGGCGTTTCAATCGGGCACATACGTCCATAGTGGGTTGGATGCACGTCGCGAACTTCAAAACCAGCTCTTTCCCGCGTAAGACCACCCGGCCCAAGCGCAGAAAGACGTCTTTTGTGCGTAATTTCAGACAGCGGATTAGTTTGATCCATAAACTGCGAAAGCTGCGAGCTACCAAAGAACTCACGCACAACGGCGGCAGCAGGTTTGGCGTTAATAAGGTCGTGCGGCATCACTGTTTCGATGTCGACAGACGTCATACGCTCTTTAATCGCGCGTTCCATACGCAAAAGACCAATGCGGTATTGGTTTTGCATCAGCTCGCCAACAGAGCGAACCCGGCGATTGCCAAGGTTATCAATATCATCCGTTTGGCCGATGCCATCTTTTAGTTTCACGAGCGTATCGATAACGGCAACCATGTCTTCTTTGCGAAGCACGCGCATTTGATCATCACATTCGATATTCATGCGAATGTTCATTTTTACGCGGCCAACCGTTGATAGGTCATAACGGTCTTTCTCAAAGAACAGGCTTTGAAACAAGGCGTCAGCAGTTTCTGGTGTTGGCGGCTCGCCAGGACGCATAACGCGGTAAATATCTACCAAGGCACCATCACGGCTATCATTTTTATCGGCAGCGAGTGTGTTGCGAATGAACGGGCCAATATTAATGTGGTCAATATTGAGAACGGACAATGTGGTTATGCCTGCTTCATTGATCTCTTCAATAGCTTCAATACTTAGTTCGTCGCCGCCTTCAGCATAAATTTCACCAGTATTAACATTGACGATATCTTCAGCCGCATAACGCTCCGCCAGTTCCTCATCAGAAATAAGCAGGCTTTTAAGGCCATCATCAGCCAATTTTTTAGCGCCGCGCTTGGTTAGCTTACGTCCCGCAGGAGCAACAACTTTACCAGTTTTCGCGTCAACCATGTCCATAATGAGCTTGGAGCCACGATAATTGTCCGCTTTAAACGGAAGGTTCCAACCGCCTTTAGCTTTGTTGCGCGTATATGTAATGCTCTCATAGTATTCAGCTAGAATATCTTCTTTAGTCATACCCAAAGCGTAAAGAATTGTCGTCGCAGGCAATTTACGTTTACGGTCAATGCGGGCGTGAAGAATGTCTTTAGCGTCAAACTCAAAATCGAGCCAAGAGCCACGGTAAGGAATGATGCGCGCAGAATGTAAAATTTTCCCAGAAGAATGCTTCTTACCCTTATCATGATCAAAGAACACGCCTGGTGATCTGTGCATTTGCGACACGATCACGCGCTCGGTGCCGTTGATAATGAACGTACCTTTTTCAGTCATCAAAGGCATGTCGCCCATGTAAACTTCTTGTTCTTTAATGTCTTTGACAGAGCGCGCGCCCGTATCTTCGTCAAAATCAAACACAACAAGGCGCATTTTGACTTTTAGAGGTGCTGCGAATGTAATGTCGCGCTGTTGGCATTCCTCTTCGTCAAATTTCGGTTTATCAAAGTTAAAGGACACATATTCCAAAACCGCACGGTCAGAGAAATCCCGCACTGGAAACACGGATGTAAACACACCATTTAGGCCGTTATCACCACGATCTTCGTGAGGAATATCTACCTGTAGGAATTTATTATATGAGCTTTTTTGCACCTCAATCAGATTGGGCATGCGCACCACTTCTGGGATACGGCCAAAGCTTTTGCGAATTCGTTTCTTGCCAGTAAATGTAAGCGACATCAAAGACACCTTTTTTGCGACGAAGGGGGAGCCAATTTCCGCCCTTTATTAGTATTCTGTGGTAGTTTTATCCTGCCCCCAACAGCACATCTTTAAGCCATGCAGGCTTGGTTTCCGGCGCAAGATAACTTGCGCCGGAAGGTGTTTTATTTAACTTCGACGCTCGCGCCAGCTGCTTCCAGCTTAGCTTTGATGTCTTCAGCTTCGTCCTTAGACACGCCTTCTTTGACGGCCTTAGGTGCCGCTTCAACAAGGTCTTTAGCTTCTTTGAGGCCAAGACCCGTGATGCCACGGACTTCTTTAATCACATTGATTTTCTTTTCACCGAATGATGTCATAACAACATCAAATTCAGTTTTCTCAGCAGCAGCTTCGCCGCCAGCAGCAGCTGGGCCAGCAACTGCAACTGCAGCTGCGGCTTTGATGCCGTTTTCTTCAAGAATATCATTTAGTTCTTTTGCTTCCATGATGGTAAGGCCCATCAAGTCTTTAGCAAGTTTAGCTACATCAGCCATTTTAGTTTCCTTTAATTAGTTACGTTTAGTTTCAGTTCGAGTTTGCGGGCCTGACTAGGCTGCTGCTTGCTCGCCAATAACACCAATCGCGCCAGCAAGTGCTTGGCCCGGTGCGTTAAGACGGCTACCGATCTCAGAAGCTTGACCAAGTAGACGCGATGCCACCATGCCAATTAGCTCTTCGCGTGATGGTAGTTTGGACAATGCCTCAATACCAGTAACGTCGAAGGTCTCTTCTCCCATAAAGCCGCCCAAAATATTGAAAAAATCACTATCCTTGGCAAATTTTACGGCCACTTTCGGCGCGCTAATCATATCCTCGGCATATGCGATGGCGACTGGCCCTTTAAATAGGTCAGCAACGCCCTCACCGGGTTTACCTTTTAGCGCGATTTTAGCGAGACGGTTTTTAACAACTTTGATCGTCGCGCCATTTTCTCTTAAAGCGGCACGCAGATCAGTCAGTTCCGCAACAGTCATGCCTGAATATTCAGCCATAACCACGGATCCGGAAGTATCAAAAATGCCTTCAAGCATTTTGACCTGTTCCTCTTTTTGTTTGCGATCCATTGCGGTCTCCCTGTTATGATGGCCCACCATGGGCCATCTTCGCAAGTACACCAACATATCTCCCAAGGGATACACGCTAGCGCGGTTGTCGTCCCAGGGCTCGAACCAACTACAGGCGAATGCCTAAAATTAGTTTTTGCTCTGTCTCACACGGGATATTAAGCGAAGTATTTCGCACCAGTGATCTCGGACATTTGCAGGCATGCATCACATGATGAATGCCCGCGCATTAACGGGGGAAGCCCCCGCTAAATTCTTTTAGCTCGTCGCTTCCGACGGGTCGATTTTAACGCCTGGGCCCATCGTTGAGCTGATTGAGATGCGCTTCATGAATGTGCCTTTAGCGCCTGTCGGCTTGGCTTTCATGATTGTCTTCAAAAACATCGTGACGTTTTCAGCCAAAGCAGCTTCAGAGAAACTTGCTTTGCCAACGCCCGCGTGAATGATCCCAGCTTTTTCAACCCGAAACTCAACAGCGCCGCCTTTAGAAGCTGAAATAGCTTTAGCAACGTCCATTGTCACAGTACCAACTTTCGGGTTAGGCATCATGCCTTTAGGGCCCAAAGTCGTACCAAGGCGACCAACAAGGGGCATCATGTCTGGCGTAGCGATGACTTTATCAAAATCCATCTTGCCGTCTTGGATGTCTTTCATCAAATCTTCTGCGCCGACAATGTCTGCGCCTGCTTTTTTCGCCTCTTCCGCTTTCGCGTCCTTAGCAAATACAGCAACGCGAACCGTACGGCCCGTACCATTTGGCAGCTCACACACACCGCGAACCATCTGGTCAGCGTGACGCGGGTCAACACCCAAATTAATAGCAACTTCAATCGTTTCATCAAATTTAGCTTTTGCGCCTTTTTTGATGAAGCCTACAGCGTCTTTAACAGTGTAAAGCGCTTCGCGGTCGATACCTTCGCGGGCAGCGACCATTCTTTTTCCGTGTTTAGCCATGATCTACTCCGTGACCTCAAAGCCCATAGAACGGGCAGACCCAGCGATGATTTTTTGCGCTTGATCAAGATCATTCGCAGTCAAATCAACGAATTTAAGTTCAGCGATTTCACGGCACTGGGCCATTGTCACTGTCGCAGCCACAATGCGGCCCGGCTCTGTTGAACCTGATTTTAAATTCGCCGCTTTCTTTAGAAAATATGACGCAGGCGGGGTTTTAATTTCAAAGGTAAATGACTTATCCGCAAACACCGTAATAACGGTTGGGATAGGCATGTTTTTTTCCATGTCCGCCGTTTTAGCGTTAAACGCCTTGGTGAACTCCATAATATTAACACCGCGCTGGCCAAGGGCCGGCCCGAGTGGTGGTGACGGGTTGGCTGCACCCGCTGGAACCATCAATTTGATGTATCCCTCAATCTTCTTTGCCATATCTTCACTCCAAATTTGCGTCACTGCACCATGCGGCAACGCTAAGTGTGTTCGTGGTCAGGAGAAGTACAGGACTTTGGCACCCGCCTCCCACAAACTATTTATATGCTAAGTCAGTTTTTCGACCTGAGCATATGCTAATTCGACCGGAGTACCCCGGCCAAAAATATTAATCAGAACCTTAAGGCGCTCATTTTCTTCATCAACGTCCTCCACAGACCCCTCAAAGGACTGGAAGTGACCATCAACCACTTTAACTGTTTCGCCAATTTCAAACACAATCGTTGAGCGCGGCGCATCTTCGGCTTCGGCGATTTGTCCAACAATACGCTGCACTTCTGCCTCGGAGACAGGAATAGGCCGTGTCGCCGTTCCTAAAAACCCGCTCACTTTTGGTGTGTTTTTCACCAAGTGATACGCATCATCCGTCAAATCCATCTTCACCAGAACATAGCCTGGGAAATATTTGCGCTCGCTCTCAACCTTACGGCCACGGCGAATTTCAACAACTTGCTCTGTGGGCACGAGAATTTCCTCGAACAAATGATCCAGACCCTTGCGAGCCGATTCGGTTTCAAGGCTTTCCTTGACGCGCTTTTCAAAATTTGAATGCGCCTGAACAATATACCATTTAGCAGCCACAATCAGCCTCCCGTTCCAGCAGCCGGTACGGTAGGAACCGCAGGATTGCCGATATTAATGAGATAGCTAACGCCATTTGAGAAAATCCAATCCACGAAGAAAAAGAAAATGCCGAACAACACCATCAAAATCAGCACCAAGATGGTCGTAATCACTGTCTCTCGCCATGTTGGCCAGACAACCTTACGGCCTTCTTGACGCACCTGCTCGAGATACTTTATTGGTCCGACTTTTTTCGCATTTTCAGCCATGCTCGTCTTCCTAAACACCCGCCCCTTTTCAAGGACATTTTTCACTACCCACCTGATACTCTAAAACGCGGAAAGGAAGACGAGCAT
>Ga0209633_10002295_pt1 | contig 18627 bp, 18 predicted proteins | sample Cruoilmetagenom1_FD_187290 | JGI IMG/M metagenome (GOLD analysis project Ga0209633, IMG submission 187290) | Oil polluted marine microbial communities from Coal Oil Point, Santa Barbara, California, USA - Sample 1 (SPAdes) (version 2) | ecosystem: Environmental > Aquatic > Marine > Oil seeps ... | reverse complement strand
GGCAGATCTTATGGGGGTTGCCCGTCCATCCCTGTCCCGGGAACTATCTCAGATGACTCAGGAGGGGTTTATTAATAAGATTAACCGCAGCCATGTCGGCCTGTGTGTTTCCCGGCTTGAAACTCTAGTGGATGAACGCCCCGTCCCCGGACAGTTTATTCCATCCGGGCTTGAGGTCAATTAAAAAATTTAAACCTGGAGCACTGGCTCCCGATTTCCCATAAATAGATTGATATCATCCTGAACGCTCTCACCGATTCCGGCAATTCCGAAATTATTAACCAGCACATCGGCTACATTCGGGGATAAAAAGGCAGGAAGAGTCGGCCCGAGGTGGATGTCCTTCACTCCGAGGGAGAGCAGGGCCAGCAGAACAATCACGGCTTTCTGCTCGTACCAGGCAATATTGTAACTGATGGGCAGATCGTTGATGTCCTCCAGACCGAAGACTTCCTTGAGCTTCATGGCAATCACCACAAGGGAGTAACTGTCGTTGCACTGTCCGGCATCCAGAACCCTTGGAATCCCGCCGATATCCCCCAGAGGCAGTTTGTTATACCGGTACTTGGCACAGCCGGCGGTAAGAATAACAGTATCCTCGGGAAGTTCTTCGGCAAACTCGGTATAGTAATTACGTCCTTTCTGACGACCATCACATCCGGCCATCACAAAGAATTGTTTAATGGCACCGGAGTTCACCGCATCCACAACCTGGTCTGCCAGTGTGAGTACCTGTGCGTGGGCATATCCGCCGACGATGGAGCCTGTCTCGAGTTCTGTGGGAGCCGGGCAGGTTCTGGCCTGTTCGATGATTGCAGAGAAATCTTTTGAGTTGCCGGCTGTACGATCGGCAATATGCATTACCCCGGGGTATCCGGCGGCTCCGCTGGTATAAAGACGATTCAGGTAGCTCTCTTTAGGCGGAACAAGACAGTTTGTCGTAAGAAGTACCGGTCCATTGAAGGATTCAAACTCTTTGTTCTGATGCCACCAGGATGAACCGTAATTTCCTTTGAGGTGATTGTAGGCTTTGAGTTCCGGGTAGTAATGGGCCGGCAGCATCTCACTGTGGGTGTAGATATCGATTCCGCTGTCCCTTGACTGTTCCAGCAGCTCCTTGAGGTCGCGTAGATCGTGTCCGCTTATAAGTATTCCCGGTCTGTCTCCGACTCCGATATTCACTTCGGTTATTTCTGGATTTCCGTAGGTTCCGGTGTTGGCTTCATCCAGAAGGGCCATGGCTGTAACCCCTTTTTCTCCCGTTTCCAGGGTGAGGGATATCAGATTGTCCAGGGAGAGGCTGTCATCCAATGTAGCGGCCAGAGCCCTCCGGGTGAAGGTGTAGAGTTCTTCATCCTCCCGGTCCAGTTTCTCCGCATGTTCGGTGTAGGCCGCCAGACCCTTCAGACCGTAGATAATCAGCTCTCTCAAGCTGCGGATATCTTCATTTTCTGTGGTTAGAACCCCCACCATTGCTGCTTTTACCGGATACTCGGCTTCTGATTTCGGCTTCCATGCAGCAGCTCCGGGGATGTTCGTTTCATTCCACCCGGCCTTCATGGCGGCTGAAAGATGTTCATCCCTCAAGGTAAGGGCCCTGGTAACGGCTGCGTTGAAAACCTCTGAATCAAAGTTGGCGTTGGTGATGGTGGTAAACAGCCCGTACATAATGAATTGGCCTGTCTCCTTATCCACTGCCGCCCCCTGTGCGGCAGCGGTTTCTGCGGCCCAGGAAAGTCCCTTGAGAGCGTATATAAGCAGGTCCTGCTCTGAGGATACCACATCACTCTTCCCGCAGACTCCCTGAATTGTACAGCCGGTTCCTTTGGCTGCTTCCTGACATTGATAACAAAACATCGACATATTATCCTCCTGAAATCTAATTAATAGAAATAAGCTAATGATTAAAATGAGAACTGTCGGTAACACATGTTACGAAAAGTAAAAATAAAGGAGAAATAATTATCGATATAGGATAAATGACGATTCAGGAGTAAGATGAGTGAGTTACCTGTGGGCAAAATGAGTCTATTCTGAGCTTTCCGGTCCGGTGTTTAAGATGGCATCTATGGAAGATTTCTCTGCGGCATAGCTGGCCAGGGTTTGGGTTATCACAGCTTCAGAAATCATATCCCGGAGGTCGGGCAGAGTCCGGCCTGAGAAGTGAAGGGTGAACACCGGGAGTGTTTTATCTCCCGAGCGCCTGGTATCGGCTCCCTGGGAACTCTCGGTGAGCAGGAGCGCATAGTCATGCCCTTCCCGGACAAAGCGCAGAACGTTCTCCGAAGAGTCGAAGGGGAATTCTGTATTCCGGTAGGAATAGACGAGTTTCGGGCTGGTTACCGCCGCATCCCGAATTACAATCTGGTTCACATTCATTTCCAGAAGCCGGGAACGCCACCAGGCGGCATTGGCGGAAGCCTCTCTGAATGAGACCATATCCGCGGTGGGGAACGTCCAGGTTACGGTATCCAGACCGAAACCTTTATAGCTTATGAGAACCTCCAGGGAAGTGCCTTCTTCGTCGGTACTGATGTACGCAAGACCTTCCTGGTAGCCGTCGGAACTCTCAAGGCCTATTTCTACCTGTCCCAGGGGAACTGGTAACCCGGAAAGGGGCAGAACCGCCATGATGAGAATTAATAAAGCTGTAAAAAGCAAATGAGAGCGCATAGTACACTCATCCTATCGGTACTGTGAGCTTTTTTCCTGTAGTTTTTTTTCCATACCTTGAAGCCGCAGGGATTTTTTCACAGTCAATTCAGGTATGAGACTGTTTGACGGCCTTGAGGCTTACATTAAAAATGACGAAGGCAGATCCGATATACTTGTGGTAATCCTTCTCTTTTCGGCGGCTCTCTCCTCACTGATCCCCGCTTTTCTCAGCAGGGTTTTTTTCGACCGGGTGATACCCGATCGGAGAATCGGGCTGATACTGCCTATTTTCATTCTGCTGATTCTGGTGGAATCCTCGGGAATCTTTTCACAATTCCAGGCAGACCGGTTTCTTGCCGGGAGAAGCCGGGAGTTCCAGTACCGACGGAGAGTACTTCTGGTGAATCGCTTGTGGAAGTTGAGACTCAACTGGTATCAGCGCAACGGTCCCGGGGCGGTAATCCGACATTATGATGATGCCGGTATTCTGGGGGATTTGAGACGTACTTATATCCGGGAAATTGTCGGGCCCTTGCTTGTCCTTATTGTTCTGCTGCCCCCGATGTTTCTCCTTCACCCGGTTCTTGCATTCTGCCGACTTGCAACTATTCTGCCTTCCCTTTTTATTGGATTTGTTTTTCTTAAGACCGATCTTGAGTACGAGCGCCGGATCTGGTCAGTGAGAAAACGGCTGACAACAGACCTTTTCCGGGGAGCCCGGGGAGCCGCTACTCTGAAATCCGGTGGGGGAGGGAAGGGGTACGCCCGGTACCTGAGAAACATTCTGAACACTCTTGGGAAAGTGGAGCAGAAGCGGGGTGTTCTGGGAGCCGGATGGGAGGCCGCCGCAGCCGGAAGTTCCAGGATAGGGGGAGCCCTCATACTTGTTCTTGCGGTGTATTTTGTGATTTCCGGACAGTTGACTTTCGGCTCGTATATTGCCTTTTCCATTCTTTCCTCCAGGGCTTTAAGCTCCGCTGGAGAACTGCTTGGTGGCATCCGTTCCATGGCCCGCAGCGGTAATTCTGCCGGGCGGCATCGGGAGTTATTCCTTCAGGAAACAGATGAGTCTCATTTCTCCTGTTCTCTTAATACATCGGTTCATAAGTCGGCACTCCGGCGGAAAGGTTTGTCGGTTACCGGTTTGAGTTTTGCCTATCCGGGTTCCGGAAAGGTTCTCCGCAGTCTGAATCTGAAGGTGGAAGACGGCGAAAGGGTTTTGATCGCCGGGCGCAGCGGTGCAGGGAAAAGCACTCTGTTTTCCCTGCTTCTCGGTTTCCAGTCTCCCACCTCCGGGATAATTGATTTCTCCGGTTCAACTTTGCATGACTGTACACTTTCAAGACGCCGGGAACTTGTGGGAGCGGTACTGCAGAATCCTGCATTTTTTGATGGAACGGTAAGGGAAAATCTCTGTCTTTACTCACCTTCTCCATCGGATGCCCGACTCTGGGCTGCCCTGGAAGCAGCGGCGGCTGAGGATATTGTCGCCAGGCTCCCCGGGGGACTGGATGCCAGGTTATCAGGAGAAGATTCCGGTCTTTCCGGCGGGCAGAGGCAGCGGCTGGCCATCGCCAGACTCATGGTGCATCCTCCTTCCCTTATTTTACTCGACGAACCGGTAAATGCCCTTGATTCACTCAGCAGTAAGCGGGTTCGTCTCTCTCTGGAGTCTGCCTGCAGGGGGAAGACGGTTCTTTTAATTTCCCACTCCGGGGTGCTCCCCCTGGAGGTTCACAGAAGGGTGTTTCTCTCCGGCGGATGCATACAGACAGAGGAAACACAATGATTAAACTTCGGCCAAGAGCGCAGAAAAAATGGCTGCTGCCGGTTCTTATGGTAACGATGGTTTTGGCCGGGGGCGGTATAACTCTTGTATGGATGAATACCGGTTTTGTTGAGTGTTCCGGATATCTGGAACCGGATTCCTGGGTTCCCCTTTATGCCGGAAGTGACGGCCTGGTGAAGCATGGGACACTGGAAGATGGAATGGATGTAATTAAGGGGGAGAGGCTTCTTCTTCTGGATGATGAATGGCCGAAATGGAATATCAAGAGAATCCACCAGGAATATAGCGGTCTTAAGTCTGAAATATCCGCAGGAGAACGGAGTCTGGCTCTTTTCTCATCTCATCGGAATATTGAGGAAGAAGAGCTCAGTCGAATTATTGCATCTGATTTGTTACTGTTTAAAAATTCCTCTTTACCGCTGAACGATTTAAAGCATGATGAATACCTCTACAGGGCCTTTTGTGCAGGAGCGGAAAGGGAACAGGAGGCTTTAAAACAATCAATTTCTATCGGAAGGCAGAATCTGGCAGCCCTGAAAGCAGAACAGTTTCTCTGGGAGCTCAGGTTGAAGGACACCAGGGTTCTTTCCCCGGGGAATGGTGTATTTTTCAGTGTGGAAACGGTTCTTACAGGTGTCTCTGCAGGTATGGTTCCTCCTGTAGGGCCCGGGCGTCAAATAGAATCAGGCCAGCTTCTCGGTTACATCATTCCCATGGGGGGAATGATGGCTCATATCGAGATTCCCCAGCACCGCATCGACGGATGCCGGCCTGGACAGCGGGTTCTCCTTTCGGTGGATGCCCGTCCCCAATGGCGTTATCCGCCGGTGGAAGCCCGGCTGACTACGATTACAAATATGGCTTCAAAAGGTGTTTTTCATGCTGCTGTAACTCTCGATGTTTCCGAAGAAACACTTGAGGATTTACAAGCTCTCGGCTGCGGGAATGTTACTGCCAGAATTGAGATTCGCAATAACAGGAGAATAAAGCTGAAGGTTCTTGAACGATGGAGCATGGCTGTCTTATCTCTGAAACGAAAAAAGAACCAACTGTAATAGCTGGTTCATGTTGTTAAAAAGGGGTGTTATCAGCGGTCTTTTGAAAAACGGCTATCCCAGTCTTTCTCCCGGTCAAACTCTTCATTTTCCATTTTTCCCACCCGCTCTTTCAGATCTTCAAATTCCTCATCAGTATCATCAGTATCATTGGCTGATGAGCGGCGGGATCTTCTCTGCCGGTACCGGTCTTCCCGGTATTCAGGTTCCACAGGAAGTATCAGGGCCAGAATAAAGTAAACCCAGATCGACATTCCTGCAAAAAGAACCAGAAGGACGAATACCAGTCTGACGGCACTCACAGGTAAATCACGCCACTCAGCAATGCCTCTGCACACTCCCAGAATCTCACCGTCTCTGGATCGATGCAGCTTTCTTCTCTGCGAATAATACCCGGTCATTTTTTATCCTCTCCTCTCCCTGCGGTATGAACGAATCCTCTCAAGGTTCAGTATTCTGTGTTTGAGGGCTTTCATACCTTCTCTTATTGCCAGATCTCTGTCTTCCCTTTCATTGTGCCCTTCCATTCTACGCCCGATTATCAGAGCTGTAATGAGCAGGGGCAGGAAAATGAATACAATTATTCCCAGGAATCTAATCATTGCCTTTTCCGCCGGTATTTTTTTCGTTTCCGCTCTTAGCTGTTGTTTTTTTCATGCTTTTTTTCAGATCTGTTAATTCATCATTGATGATGTTATCAGATTCCAGCTTGCTGAATTCCCGCTCGAGATTGTTGTCTGTATTTCTCCCGGCAAGATCCGCATCGGCTTCCATTCTCTCGATACGGTTTTCCAATTCTCCGAAACGCATCATCGCCTGAGCTCCTCCGGCATTGGACATCATATTTTTGGCGCGTTTTTTTTCAACGGCATGAATACTTCGCTGGACGAGCATTTTGTGTTTGTAGGTTACTTCTTCCAGCTTTTGTTCCAATTGTGTAATATTGCCCTTACATTCACTTATTAATTTTTCATAGTGCTCTAAATCTTTTTCTGCAAATTCAAGCTGTTTTACACATTGCTTTTTCTCAAGCAGGGCCTCTTTGGCCAGATCGTCCCGATTGCGTTCCACTGCCAGAACCGCCCGCTCTCCCCAGCGTTCAACTTTGGAGTTGAGACTATCTTTATCCCGAAGCATCTCGGCCCGGGTGGCCATCTTGGCGGCGCAGGAAGATTTAAGATCCACCAGGGTGTCTTCCATTTCCTGAATCATCAGGCGGATCATCTTTTCCGGATCTTCGGCCTTGTCCAGCATCGCATTGATGTTGGAATTAACAATGTCTCCTAATCGACTGAATACTCCCATTTTTGTTTCTCCTATTGCCTCATGTATAAGCAAAGGCTGTGCCAAGTGCTTATACAACCGGTTGAAAGAGGGTGGACGTCACTTTTTATCTTTAAATGGCTAAAAATACCAATTTAATATGGTTAAATATACCAAATAGATATACAATTCCTGTATGGTTAATGAGTCCGGAACACAGGATGCCCTCGGTGAATCGGAAGTTTTCCTGGATTTTCAGCACCTGCTGCGGCTGGCTGCAGGGGTGGACCGCCCGGTTATGCTTATCGGGGAACGGGGTTCCGGGAAAGAGCTGGCGGCCAGCCGGCTGCATTACCTCTCCAGACGGTGGAACGCGCCCTTCGTGGCTCTGAACTGTGCGGCCCTTTCCCCGGGGCTCATTGAGTCTGAACTTTTCGGACATGAACGGGGCTCCTTTACAGGAGCAGCGGAACAGCGGAAAGGACGTTTTGAAGAGGCGGACGGTGGTTCTTTGTTTCTCGATGAAATCGGACTTATTCCCATTGAGGTTCAGGAAAAAATCCTCAGGGCTGTTGAATACGGGAGTTTTCAGAGGGTCGGCAGCTCCCGGACCATCGAAGTGGATGTCCGAATAATCGGAGCCACCAACCAGAACCTGCCGGATCTCTGCAACCGGGGGATGTTCAAGAGAGATTTACTCGACCGTTTGTCCTTTGAGGTGCTTTTTCTTCCCCCTTTGAGGGAGAGGGGGAACGATATTCTGAAACTGGCAGACTATTTTGCTGTAAAAATGTCCCGGGAGCTGGGGCGGGAAGCCCCTCCTGCTTTTTCTGATCATGTTATCAGGCTGCTTGTAACCCACCCCTGGCCGGGAAATATCCGGGAGTTGAAGAACTCTGTGGAGCGGGCGGTATACCGGGAGGAAGGATTGGAGATTTCAGATCTTATTCTCGATCCTTTTCAGAACCCCTGGGTGCAAAAACCCGAAACCCGTTTTCCCAGGCCGGAATGGCCGGTTAATTTGAAAGAGGAAGTTCAGGATCTGGAGGAGCAGAGGCTTCTTCAAGCTCTTCAGGAGTCAGAGGGGCATCAGGGGAAAGCTGCAGAGCTGCTGGGCCTCAGTTACGATCAGTTTCGGGGTTTGTACAGAAAAAACCTGCTTAATTCCTGAAATATCAGCTTTTCCAGTCCTGCTGAGTATATAAAACTTGCATCAATACTCCACTCAATCTTCACAATCAGGGTCCTACTTTCGCATATCATTAAATAGTGTTTTTTTACCGTTCTGCAAGATTATTTCAACAAGTTTTACCCACCTTGCTTTTTGTACTGGCACCGGATTTGATTTTTGCAGCCGGCGTTTCTGATTCCCCCAGGGGCGATGGAACTATGGAAAACCGTCTGGTGATTTCTGTGGATTCAATTACAAGGGCCTCACAATACACTGAAGACGATGAGACAGCGGAAAAAACACGATCTTTTACCCCGGGGCGAATTCCCAAAGCCCTCATCGTTCATGCCGATCCCAAAAATGACAATATCACCGCTGCCCTCAGGGATCGTATGGCAGAAATTCTTGTATCTCAAGGATGGGAGGTTGAGGTAAGGAGTCTTTATGAAGATTCTTTTAATCCGGTGGCCACCGCTGATGAGGTGTCCTATAATAAACCTTCTCTGGACAACATCGATCCTCAGGTGGCCGAGTATCAGGCTCTGATAAAACAGGCGGATGCTCTGGTGCTTGTTTATCCCCTCTGGTGGAAGCAGCCACCTGCCATGCTCAAAGGTTGGCAAGACCGGGTTTTCTCCTATGGTTTTGCCTATGAGTTTGTTAATAACTCCCCGGACAGTGTTATCAGCCTGCTGGCCGGGAAAAAACTTCTCATTATCAACGTTGCAGCCAGTTCAAAAGATACTTACGAAGACCAGGGCTACCTCCACTATCTGGATCTTGCCGATGCCTCCCTCTACGGGGCCAGCGGTATTGAATTAACCGGACGTCATATCATCTATTCCTCAACGGTTATGGGGATGGATGATAAGAAAGACTGCCTGGATGAACTTTCCGCATTGGTTCCATTGATTAAGCCTTCATATTAGAGAAGGGCCGGAGAAATGAATCACCCCCCAGCGTCCATTTACCAACCACTGTTTATCCTTGATATTCAGCTCCTGTATCTGCTCAGAACTTAAACCGACTGCCAATTCCGCTTTAAGGGTTCGTAATGCGGCCACAGGGAATGGTAGAAAATTCACCGCATCAGGAAATGCCGTTGTCCAGTTCCAGTGTAAATCTCCCAGCAGGCGGCGGTAGTTCGCATCCCCTTTGATAATCAGCAGAGCCGAGAGGGATATATCCTCCCGGAGTTTAACAGAAAGTTCCTGCATGGAGAGAGGGGAGTTCCAGAAAAAATGAGGTGCTGAGCTGAGCCTGCCGGATGACAGATGCATATCCAGACGAATACCGAAATGCCGGACAGTCTCATCCTGAGCTTTTTTGAGTGTATCGATTGTATTCCGGATATCATCTTCAATCACATCTGAGACAAAAACGGGATGGGCCTTAATGTGAAGTACAACCCTGGAGGCCAGACCGTGAGTAAGAAGGGTGTCGGCGAGGCCAAGGTCGCTCACCAGCTCGTATCCCGCATTGTCCAGCAGGATGTCAATCCGCCCTTCACCCCTCCCCTTGGTGATAAGCCTGATAATCTCCCCGCTGTCGTCTGCCAGCAGATGATCCCTGACATTCTGCAGATTCTTATGAGAGGGAGAAACTTCCCCATCCGCCGGCCAGAGGCTCAAGTCGGCCTGATTCCCCCAGAGTGAGTTGAGAATCGCATCCTGAATCATGGTTTTCGGGGAGATTTTCTTTACTCCACTGTCAATCCAGTCCTGAAGCACCCTTGCAAACCGCTGGATTGACGGTTCTGACTGAAGCAGACCCTGTTTCTTCTGATGAAAAAAAGGGTCTATTCCTGTATGAAAATAGCCAACCGCATCCATAATCCGCCGGTAGAAATAAACCTCGGCGAAAAACCAGGGAACTTCCAGCCATGTGCTGGATTCAAAGGGAGTAATATAGGCCTCCCATTCCTCGAAGTCTGCGGTTGAGGAATCCCGAAGCCTCTGTATTGTCCCTTCCGGCAGCTCATTCCGGAGCACCTTCAGCTCCTCGATCGTTCCAGGGTTAAAATCGTTGTCCTTGAGTATTCGATCGATAATCTCAGGCAGCCGTTTAACAATGGTTGAATGAGCCCATGAGCCGGGATCTTTCCCTCTGATAGGTTCTGGAAGTTTAATGATGGTGACCGTGCTCCCCATGAACGTGTCCATGTTCCAGTTCTTCTTCACTGGCTTCCCTCACCTCTGTCACGGTAACGTCGAAGGTGAGAGTTTTATCCGCAAAGGGGTGGTTGCCGTCTATAGCTACCGTATCATCTTCCACAGAAAGTACCGTGTAGAATCGAACCTCACCGTCGAGGTCAGCATGAAAAACAAGACCCGGAGAAACCTCTGATGAATCCTCAAAATCCTCAAGAGAAACCTCTCTAACCAGCTCCTCATCACGAACACCGAAGGCCTCTTCCGGAGCCAGTGTAACCTCCATCTGATGTCCGTTTTCTTTTCCCTCCAGAGCCTTCTCCAGTCCCGGAGCCAGGGTTTGGCTTCCATGAATGTAACTGAGGAGTTCCCCGTCGGCACTTTCGATAATTTTGCCTTCTGAATCCTTGATGGTATAGTCGATGGTAACCACCGCGTCTTTGATAATGGTCATTTTCCATAATCCTTATTTAATTTACCGTTTGAATCCTATAAGAGATTAGGATTAAAATCCAATCCGTATGGTTACATCAACCCCACCGGGACTTCTGGCCACCGATCTTGACGGTACTCTCGCCGTGGAAGGGGTAATTAACAGGACCGATAGGGCTGCAGCCGTCGAGCTGAAAAGCCGGGGTATCCCGGTACTGGTGGTTACCGGCCGGAATCCGGAGTCTCTGAAAAAAGTGGAGGGACTCTGGGAGGTGGCCGATGAAGTTCTCTTCTCTTCAGGGGCCGGCGTTCTCACGGACAAGGATGCAGAACCCGTCGGTATGGGCCGATTGTCAGCCGGGGAAATCTTAGAGATTACGGCTATCCTGAATGAAGCCGGAGAGGATTACTGCCTGCTGGATCCGATTCCTGATAATCATCATTTCTCATGGAAACGTCATCGTAAACCCGGGGAGAATCCTGATTTTAACCGGAGGATGAACCTCTATAAAACCTGGGGACGTCCTGATAATGGGATTCCTGCCCAGGCATCCCAGGTTCTTATTGTTCTGCCTCCGGGTACTTTTATACAAAGTGAAACGGTAAAGGCTCTTTCCCGGTGGTCGGTTTTTCACAGCTCTTCCCCGGTAGACCACAAGTCCATCTGGCTGGAGATTTTTCCGACTGGAATGGATAAGGGTTCGGCTTTGGCCGCCTGGTGTTCATCCCGGAGACTGCCGAAAGAGAGGGTGTTGGCCCTGGGGAATGATTTTAACGATGAGTCCATGCTCGCCTGGGCGGGGATGGGCCGGGTGGTGGGCGGCTCTCCCCTTGCCCGGGATTCAGTTTTCTCAGTTCTGCCTCCGGCGGGAATGGGTGGGTTTGAAGCGGCCGCTAATGAAGCACTGGAGTGCTTTACCGGATGTTTCGAACCTGATAGATAAACAGATTTGTATATCCCAGGGTTCCCAGACGCTGTGAGAGGGCAAATACCTCTTCTTCTCCCACATCCGGGATGGATATCCGGGTAATCCCGTCGCTTCCCAGTTCCGCTTTGGGTTTCAGTCCCGCATCAGTCAGGCGGATCCGGTGGGAAAGGGCATTTTCCAAATCTCCCCAGGCGCCGATCTGAACGTTAAATCGTACTTCCTGAATCGTTCCTTCCAGGGCCACAATGTGTACCCTCGCGGTTCCATCGCGCACCATGTCGATATCTTTGGCTGCCGCGTAGGTGAGGTCGATAATCCTGTCGTCTACAAAGGGTCCCCGGTCGTTCACTCGAACCTGAACGCTGAGCTCGTTGTCCAGGTTTGTTACCTCAAGAACCGTGCCGAAAGGCAGGGTTTTATGGGCTGCTGTGTAGCCGTTGGTGTCGTAGGTTTCCCCGTTGGCAGTGGTTCTGCCCTGGAAAATCCCGCCGTACCACGAGGCGATACCCGATTGTTCCCAGGCTGAGAGCTTGATTGCCGGTGCAAAGATGGTCAGGATGAAGAACAAAGCGGCGGTTATCCGCCGGTGGGTTAAGCTCATGCTGAGTATATCGGCGATTGGAGGAATGTTCTGAATGGTTGGGATTTGAAAGATGACCTCTTTCACGGTTGGGTTCTCAGTTTTTCCGATACGGAGATAAGCCCTCTTTTCCCCTGTTATCGGGGGGCCTTCGAGGCGGATGAACGTCCCCCGAAACGGGTAAGGCTTTCCTCCAGAGTTGAAGAGGGAGGCGCCTCAGCACGAATCAGGGCGCCCTCTTTTCCCCGCCGGTGTACCTTCGGAGTTTCGGTGGAAATCCCCCCTGAAATCTGGCATCCGGCCGGTAACCGCCGGGGATGGCATTTCTTCACCCACGGGGATTTTCACCTGACCATCTACACCTCTCTCCCTGCCACATGGCTGGCCCAGACCCCCGGCGGGGACCCCCTTCCCCCGCCCTGGCGGGAGTTATGGAGTTTCGGTACCGACCATATCTGGAGCTGCCGCATTTACACTTCAGGAGGGTCCGGGAGAGGGGAGAATGAATTTTCAGAATTCATTTCCAGCTGTACTGAGACTCCACCCCGCCGGCTTTCATTTTTTACCGGGAAAATATTGCCGGCTGGATTGCTTGAAAATTCATAAAGAAACATCCTGAATTACTCTAAATATAAGCTTTAGAATCAGTTTGGAAAATACACTGTCAAAAGATGAGATAATCTTAATAAATGTTGGTTCTCATAATGAACTTTATGGACAACAATACTTCCAGTGATAAGAATCCGGCGATGAAAAAGTCCGAGAGACACATAAGATGAAGCTTAGCACCGGCGGATAGCCGAGTCAGCCTTTATAGGGTGCCTCATCGGTAACAATATCGATAAGATCGTCGATGCCTGTCACCAACCTTCGTTCCAGCAGCCAGCGGCTTCCGATACGAAGAGCCATGCGTTCGATTTCAGCCCTCTTCTCATCATCCTCAATGCTGGAGATATCCCAGACACTGACTATGCCCATCATCCGGCGGAGAAACTTGGTTCCCCCATGGCCGGCAACATCCTGAAGCATTTTCAAGATATAGCTCTGCCGGAAATCGGCAAAGGCTTCAGCCCCCCCGGGATAATTCCAGAAGGCGTCGGGAACCAGGTCACCTTTATTATTCTCAACCCACAAGGTTTCAAATTTTTCGGCGAACAAATTCCAGATGTCCCTGATTGTTTCCAGGAGATACTGCTGATAATCGGCTCTCTCCAGAGCATCGGGTGTATGGGCAAAGTGGGAAAGATAGTTGAGAACCAGATTCTGCAGCAGAGCGGCCACATCATAGGCCATTGGACCGAAGAAGGAGAACTCAGGATCGATTACCCGGGTATCCTTTTCGTTGAGCATAATACTGCCGGTGTGGAGGTCGCTGTGAATCAGGGCTTCGGCATGAGTCATGTAGGCCATTTTCATTTCGATGATGGCCAGCTTTAAATCGCTGTTGGAGCGGATAGCCTGAACCTCTGCATCAATCAGGGGGTTCCATTTGTTCTCTTCAGACTCCATATAGGGGTTTGTATAAACAAAGTCTTCCTGAATTTCACAGAGCTGGGGATTGATGAAGGATTTCTGCAACTCTTTTTTTTCTACTCCGCTTAAATACATATCGGAGGTAAGAAAGAGGGTTCGGGCCAGAAAAGTTGAGATATGCTCTGGAAAGTCCGGAAAACGCCTGCGTTCTACCAGAGGCTTGCGCATCACTTCATGCTTCCCGAGATATTCCATCACGACAACCGACATCTCTTCGTCGTGATCGTATACATCCGGGGCCAGGCCTGGGGCCAGTTCATTATGTTTCAGCAGGGCCTGGGTTTCAAAACGCATTCTCTCCCGGGTAAGAGGCCAGGATTCTCCGGCCACTTTCAGATAGGTTAATGCCTGCTTAACGATGATGGCCCGGCCGGATTCATTTTCGGCTTCCCTGACGATAAAAACCTGATTCAGATTTCCATCCCCGATTTCATCGGTGTTGAGGTTCCCTTTCCTGTCGATTACCGAATCCAGGGCTCTCCGGTTGCGCACATATTTGAGAACACTCTCGTTGTCCAAAGCATAATAAGCCATAGTTCAAACTCCTTTTTCGGGGTACAAGCCCAGAACGCCTTTTGCAGAAGCATCACAGATTCCCCGCTCGGTAATCAGTCCGGTAACAAGCCGGGCCGGAGTAACATCGAAAGCGTAATTTACCCCCGGGCTGTTATCCGGTGCCAATTGCACGGTAACAATTTCACTCTTGTATAACCCGTTGATAGTCCTTACTTCTGCAGCATCCCGCTGTTCAATAGGAATCTCGGCAACGCCGTCTTTCATCTTCCAGTCAAAGGTGGATGAGGGAAGAGCTACGTAGAATGGTACTCCGTTATCCATGGCAGCCAGAGCTTTCAGATATGTACCGATTTTATTTCCCACATCACCTGTATACGTGGTGCGGTCTGTACCGGTAATTACCATATCCACCATTCCATGCTGCATCAGATGTCCACCCGTATTGTCAGCAATAATTGAATGGGGCACTCCGTGCTCTCCCAGTTCCCATGCTGTTAATCTGGCACCCTGGTTCCGGGGCCGGGTTTCATCTACCCAGACATGAACTTTGATTCCCCTGTTGTAGGCCTCATATATTGGTGCGGTAGCTGTACCATAATCCACAAAGGCCAGCCATCCTGCATTGCAGTGTGTGAGGATGTTAACAGTATCACCCTTTTTTCGCTTACTAATCTCTTCTATAACTTCGGCGCCGTACTCTCCGATACGACGGCAGAACTCGGCATCCTCATCGGCAATAATACCGGCTGTTTTGAAAGCCGTCTGAATTCGGGATTCTACATTGCCTCCTGCAGCGGAAACCGCTTCAATCTGACGGTCGACAGCCCAGGCCAGATTCACGGCCGTCGGCCGGGTGGCTTTCAGGGTTTTACCGGATTCCTCAATAAATGACATAAAAGATGCCACAGAGTCCTTCGGGGCATTCATTGCGGCGAGGTATATTCCGTATCCGGCGCATGCGCCAATCAACCCTGCACCCCGGGCGTGCATATCCTTAATAGCCACGGCCATTTCTTCGACGGTACTCAGATCTTCAATAACGAATTTGTGGGGCAGATGACGCTGGTCTATTATCTGTACAACTGCCGGATTCTCTTTCATTACCCGGATTGTCCGGTAGTGTGTTCCTTGTACATTCATAAAGTGAAAATCTCCTGGATTAGTTTTTTGATTTGACGCTGTCTCTGATAATCAGTTCTCCGCCAATCAATACTTTTACCGGCGGGGCATTGGTGTCGCCGTGTATCCTATTATGAATCAGACGGATAGCAGTCTTGCCTATTTCATGTTTTGATACTTTTATTGTAGTTAATGGCGGATTCATAATCGAGGATAGAGGAAGATTATCGAATCCGATAATGGAAATGTCGTCAGGAACACTGAAATTGAATTCGTTTAAAGCTTTTATCGCTCCGTAAGCCATTATATCGTTTGAAGATACCAGCCCGTCAGGAAGGAGTGGATTGGTATTCAAATATGCTTTCATATCCTCATAGGCACCGTTAAAGGTTGAATCTACAGTTATAATGTTCTCTGAGTCGATTTTAAGATTCAGGAACTTCGTTATATCCTTGAAAGCTTCAAACCTTAAATGGAAATTCCCTGTTTTAACATTGGAGAGCAGAAAACCGATATTTTCATATCCCTGCTGAACAAAATAGTTCACCATTTTGAAGACACCGTCGACGTTGTTCATATCAACAAAATCAAATTGAAGATAATCCTGAAAAGTATCAATAAATACAATGGGTACATTCAATGCTTCAAATGGTATGAAGTCTTCTGCCGACAGTTCGGTTCCCAGAACGATGATGCCCTGATATTTAATACCGGAAATGGATTCAATAACCTCTGGAACAGATTTGGCCCGAAATGAGTTCATTATCATGTGGTATCCATAAGCAGTAGAACCTTCACTCAGGCCGTCGATGTAGTCAGCAATGAAGACATCATGATCTCTGTTGACGGTATGACCATGCCGGGCAATTCTCAGGAAGAGTATCGTCCCGTTGCTTGAAGGATTTGTCAGGTTCTGAATTTTGCTCTGTTGATATTTCAGGTCTTTTGCAATTTGAAGTATTCGGCTTCGATTCTTATCGCTGACACCTTTTTTTCCGCTCAAAGCCAGAGATACGGCTGCGGATGATACATGAGCGGCTTTGGCTATGTCAGCAATTTTCGTTGCCATTGGAAAAACTCCTGATATTTTACAACAGCGCCAGTATATCTGTATGATGAGAAACTGTCAAATTAATAAAATAATTAAGTAAAAGATAAACAATATCACTTAACCAGCTTAATGTAATCATGTGTATGAAGTAATTAATAGCAGTTTTAGTTGATGTTTTATTAAAAAAGTTGTTTAAGAATAAAATAATTTTGTTGACAATGGCATGATCCTATGATATACCGATTTTTGCAAGTTAAATATTTTAGGAGGCTTTTTAATGAAGAAGTTCTTGCTGCTCGTACTGGTTCTGGCAACAATGCTCGGCACTTTTGCATTTGCAAACGGTTCAAAAGATGCTGCATCAAGTGCAGATGAGGGTTACACCATCGCCACAGTCGTAAAAATTGACGGTATCGCATGGTTTGACAGAATGAGAGACGGTGTTAAAAAATTCGGTGAAGATACCGGTAATGATGTCTGGCTCGTTGGTCCTGCAAAGGCAGATGCCGCAGAGCAGGTTGGAATCATTGAAGATCTTATCGCTCAGGGTGTAGATGCCATCTGTGTTGTTCCTTTTGATGTTGAAGCTGTAGAGCCTGTTCTTAAAAAGGCCATGGACGCTGGAATCGTTGTTATTTGTCATGAAGCATCTGCTATCAAGAATGCCGACTATGACATTGAAGCTTTTGATAATGTTGCCTACGGTGCCCATCTTATGGACAATCTTGCTGCGGAAATGGGCGGAAAAGGTGAATACGCCACTTTTGTCGGTAGTTTGACTTCCCTTTCTCATAATGAATGGATTGACGGTGGACATGCTCAGCAGATTGCCAAATACCCCGACATGGTTCTGGTTTCCGAGAAAAACGAAACTTACGACGATCAGAATAAAGCTTATGAGAAAATGAAAGAAGTTATGGCTGCATACCCCAATCTGGCCGGTATTCAAACCTGTGCCATGGCAACTTCTCCAGGTGCAGGCCTTGCAATTCAGGAAGCTGGTCTTCAGGATCAGATTAATACTGTTGGAACCAGCCTCGCCTCTGTTTGTGAACCCTACCTCAGAGACGGTTCTTTAGACATGATCGGTTACTGGGATCCTGCAGATGCCGGTTACATCATGAACCAGATTGCAATTGAAGTTCTTGAAGGGCGAAAGATTGCCGATGGTGCCGATCTTGGTGTGAAAGGTTATGATAGTATAATTGTCAGTCCCGACAAACCCAACCTGCTCTACGGTGCTGCTTGGGTTGATGTAACTCTGGATAATATTGAGGCAAATCTTTTCTAAATTGAATTAATCTGTTTTTTGTAGATTAATATGTTCAAGGGACAGGATAACACTTATTGTTTCCTGTCCCTTTGTTATCTTAATTCTAGTGAGTGGGTGGATGGAAGAAGAGCTGGTTGTTGTAGAGAATATTGAAAAGAGTTTTCCCGGAGTCCGTGCTTTAAGTGATGTTTCCATTTCTCTGAAAAAAGCGGAAATCCGCTGCCTGGCCGGTGAGAATGGATCCGGGAAATCAACTCTTATAAAAGTTATTTCCGGGATATACAAGCCGGAGAAAGGCTTGATTACGATTGAAGGGGAACAGTACAAGTCTTTACATCCGATTGAGGCAATCAGACATGGGATTCAGGTTATTTACCAGGATCTTTCACTCTTTCCGAATCTGACAGTTGCAGAGAATCTGGCGCTTAATTCCTATCTTGGTAACAATAAAAAGTTTTTAAAATGGAAGGACGTAAAAGAAATAGCCTCTTCGGCATTATCAAAGATAAATGTTGAAATAGATCTGAATAGAATTGTAGGCTCTCTAACCGTAGCGGATAAACAGCTTGTTGCGATTTCAAGAGCTCTCTTGAACAATGCGAAAATTGTCATAATGGATGAACCGACAACGGCGTTAACCCAGAAAGAAGTTGATTCGTTATTTAAAATAATCCTGAACTTGAAAGAAATGGGTATTTCAACCCTTTTTGTCAGTCATAAACTTCGGGAGGTAATTGAAATCAGTGAAGAAATTACCATTCTCCGAAATGGCAGGAAGGTTGCCGAAGGAAGTATCGACCAGTTTGATGAACCCAAGATAGTTTATCATATGACCGGTAGAGAGGTGGGAGCTGAACGATACAACTACGTTCCCCAGGGAGATAAACCTCCGGCTCTGAGTGTCCAGAATTATTCAAGTAATGCTCATTTTGAAGATGTTAATTTCGATATTCATTCCGGTGAGATTGTAGGTATTACCGGTTTACTCGGCTCCGGGCGGACGGAGTTGGCCTTATCACTTTTCGGGATTCATCAGCATGATTCGGGGAACGTACTGGTTGACGGTAAAGAGGTTTCCATAAACTCTATTAATGATGCGGTGAACAGCGGT